>JAEIGA010001814.1_pt1 | contig 33834 bp, 42 predicted proteins | sample 9270691 | NCBI WGS metagenome assembly JAEIGA01 (sample SAMN17057246, study PRJNA624740) | gut metagenome | biome: biome; isolation source: fecal sample | host: Bos grunniens | place: China: Xizang | collected 2019 | reverse complement strand
TTTTTCTTCACAAAATTATCGAAATCTATGATTTTTTGGATAATAGATTTCGATATCTATTATCCTAGTTTTAAGCTCAAATTAAAAGTTTTAAAAAAATTTACAGAGGTTAAAAATAAAATGAGTGAAATAAAAATAGAATACTTAGCTTTAAGTGACATAAAACCCTATGAAAATAATCCGAGGATAAATGATGATGCGGTTAAATATGTAGCAAACTCAATTAAAGAATTTGGCTTTAAAGTTCCAATTATTATTGACCAAAACAATGTTATTGTGGCAGGACATACAAGGTTAAAAGCAGCAGAAATGTTAGGATTAAAAACGGCGCCCTGTGTTCGGGCAAATGATTTAACTGAAAATCAAATTAAAGCCTTACGTTTAGCAGATAATAAAGTCTCTGAGTTTTCAAGGTGGGATTTAGAAAAATTAGGTTCAGAAATAAAAGATTTAAAAATAGAAGATTTTGACTTAAGTGAGTTTGGATTTAATGATTTTGAAATTAATTTTTTTGGTGAAGATATATTGCCAGAAAAATTTGACAAAACATTAGAAGAAGATTTTCCTCCAAATTTAGATGGTATTAGAGATAAAGTTATTCTATCTTTTAAAAAAGAGGATACAGACAAAGTCAGAGATTTTTTAGGGATTGAAGGTAAAAAATTATTACAATTATATAAATTTGAGGATTTAAAAATTGAATAAAATAATTCAAATAAAAGGAACAAATGGGTGTGGTAAAAGTACCACTGTAGCACAGTTTATGGATAGATATAATTTTATAAGAGAGACAATTTCGATAAAAAAAAAATAGACTTTTATTCATACAAAGATATTTGTGTTTTATCTAAGCTTAGTGACAAAAATTCACCCAGATCTAACAGCCCAATAATTATGTCCAATGGAATGCGATATGTTGGGTTGGATGGAGTAATAACAGATAAAAATTTATTGTATAAAGCAATTTTAAAAATCATTGAGCTAAAAAAACCTCGAGTTTTGATTTTTGAGGCTTTGGTTTATGGTGTAACTTTCACTTTTTCAAGAGTTTTAGATACTTTAGCAAAATCTATGAATTATGAGTATATATCTGTTTTTTTGACATGTAAAAATAATGGTTTTTGCGAAAGAGTAAAAATTCGAAATAAAGGTAAATATTTTAATCTATTGTCACAAAAAAGAAAAAATATACTAGCGGCAAGAGCCGCAAAAAAAGCAATACAAGCGGGCATAAAAACAGTTGTAGTAGATACAAGTGAAATAGAAAAAAACAATATGTATAAAATAATAGAGGATTTGATTTGAAAAAAGTCTCTGAAAGAATAAAAGAATTTCTAGAATACCATATAAATGGTGATGGAGAGTGTAATAGTGTTGTTTTAAAAGAGTGGGCAGACCAAAATAAATTAAGTTTTTTACAACGTTTTGAATTGTGCTATTGGTTTTCAGTAACATATTGTGTTTTAAGTGCGATAGTTTTATTTAAGGATGAAAATCTATATAAAAATTCAGCTGAGCTTAAAAAAAATATAATTTTTCAAAGTGACAGAAAATACATAAAAATGGAGCAAAGATTTGAAAAAACTATTAAGTTTTTTATAGATCATCTAAAAAAGCCTTATATGTTTTTAAATAAAGTTTTAAAAAACGGAAAATTAGATTTAAAAAAGGCTGTTTGTGAGTGTGAAAAGTGGTCTCAGTTTGGTAGATTTTCCTCTTTTTTGTTTTTAGAAGCTTTTTCATGGGTGGCACAACTTCCAGTTATAAATACAAGCATAGACTGGAAAAAAGGAGATACAGCAACTAGTGGATTATTAAATGTTTTCGGTTATGACAAGGAAGCCGATATTTTTGATAGGACTGGTAAACTTTTTTTAAGCTATATGGATTTAGATAATTTGTTAAATAAACTGATAAATAAAATAAATGAAAAAAGAGGCATTTCAGATGTTACTTGCGTAGAAACAAGTTTATGTGCATACAGAAAACATTATAAAGGCAGTAGATACAATGGATATTATTTAGACCGAATGTTGGAAGAATTACATAAATCTAAAAAAATTTTTCCAGATGTAGTTAAAGAGCTTTTTTTTATACGAAAATTAAAGTTTAACCATAATTATTTAGGAGAGTTAAATGGGTGGAAAGGAATACGTAAAGATTTGAAAAAACTTTATGTGTTAAAAGGAGTAATGAATTAAAAATATGGAAAAAATAAAGCATGATTATGAATCTCCAAGATGGAGTGGTGAATTATTTGATTGCTCTTTGCCAGTTACTTTAGATACATATTCCAACTGTAGTTATGGCTGCGTATATTGCTTTAGCCAGTACCAAAGAGGCGTTCAAAAAAGCAAGAAAGATTATTTTAGTAAAAAAGTTCGAAGCATAAATGTAGAAAGTGTTAAAAAAATTTTTTCAGGTGAAAATAAAAAATCTCAGTTTTATACATACGTTAAAGATAAGAGACCAATACAATATGGGGGTTTATCAGATCAGTTTGATGAATTTGAAAGAAAATATGGAAAAACGTATGAGTTATTAAAATTTTTAAGAGAGATAAATTATCCAATATGTTTTAGCACAAAGGCTGCCTGGTTCCTAGATGATCCTAAGTATATAGAGCTTTTTAAAGGCGCTGACAACTGGAATATGAAGTTTAGTATAATAACTTTAGATGAAAATGCTGCTAAAAAAATAGAAGTTGGAGTGCCATCCCCAAGAAAAAGACTTGAGGCTATGAAAAAATACAACAAGTTAAGCAGAGGTGGAACTACGTTAAGATTAAGACCTTTTATTGTAGGTGTAAGCGATAAAACTTATTTAGATTTGATAAAAGAGGCACATGAAGCTGGCGCTACAGCTGTGACAACAGAGTTTTTTTGTTTAGAGCTTAGAAGTATAAATTTTGCGAAAAAAAATTATAAAGTTATAAGTGATTTTTGTGGATTTGATATAGTTGATTTTTATAGAAAATATTCTGGTACTTCAGGCTATCTTCGATTAAATAGGAAAATAAAAGAACCTTTTATTAGAAAAATGAAAGAATTGTGTGACAAACTAAATATGCGTTTCTATGTCAGCGATGCTGATTTTAAAGAGGTTTCAAATAATTGCTGCTGTTGCGCTTTAAACAAAGACTGGAAGTATTCCAGAGGTAATTTTTCAGCCGCCTTACAAATAGCACGCAGATGTGGGACTGTGAGGTGGAGTGATATTGAAAAGGATATGTACTTTTACAATTTTGAATGTGAAAAAGCTGTTGGTTGTAATCTCGTAAAAAGAGAAAAAAGATCTTCTTTTAAAGGTCTGAATTTTAAAGATTATATGCATTATGCTTGGAATAATATCCAAGTGTCAAAGAGCCCTTATAAAATGTTTCGCAAAGCGTTAATACCTGTTGGGTATGATGAAAAAGGTGATATTATTTATAAATACAATAATGACATCAATTTTTTGAAACATAAAAACGAGGTGCTAAGTGAAGATGATAAAGTAAATGTTTAAATAGGAAGTGATAGTATAAAAATTGTTCAAGGCTATGATAGAGATATTATTGTTGAGATAGCAAAAAATTGTGGTAGCAAAAATGTTAAAAAGACATATAGTTATTTAGATTTTGCAAATTATTGTTTTAAGGATAAGTTTTTTTGTGAAACATTTGACGATTCAGCGTTTTATGCTGGGTGTTTTGCCAAAAAACATTTTAGATTAATAGAATTAGCAGTAAAACAAGGCTTACAAAGGAAAAACTATGGGAAAATGATGGTTATGAGAATAAAGCAACTTTGCCAAAATAGAGGATTAGAAAAAATTACTTTACGCACATCGAAAAATGAAACTGCTGTTTATTTTTTTAAAAAGTGTGGTGGTATTATTACTGGAACAAAAGGTACAGATTGGCAAATGGAGATAAAAGTATGAAGGGATCTCTTTATGTTTGATATAACTTGGTTTTTAGCGGCTTTATCACTTTCAGGTAATGTATTTAATATAAAAAAGAGTGTTGTGTGTTTTTATATTTGGGCTGTAGGTGAATTATTTTGGATGATTCTAGACATATATAATGGTGTTTATGGGCGGGCTTTTTTAGACCTAACACAGTTATGTTTTGCTTTATGGGGGATTTATGAGTGGGGCATAAAGAAAGAGGGGGATAAGCGTGAAAAAAATAGACTTAAACAAACAAGCTGAAGAGATTATAAAAATTGCAGAAGCAAGCGGTGTACAGTCTAATTTTTTCTTTTTGACTACTTTTAAACGTTATCAAGTACAGTTAAATATTTTAATAGACTTAGAAAAAAATCTTAAAAGTGAAGGTATGCTTGTCAGCAAAGAATATGTTAAAGGCAGGAAAAATTTATACTGCAATCCTGCTGTCGCTGAATATAACAAAACCACTGATAGCGCCAATAAAACGGTGGGTACACTTATAAAAATTATAAAAAGTTTTAATGTGGAAGAAGCCCCTGAAGAACTAGATCCTTTGTTAAAGATGATTAATGGTGATGATGAAGAAAGTTAATAATAAAGCTTATGAATTTTGCAAGAAATCTATAGATCTAAAAACCACGCCAAAATATGTGCGTCTACAAATGAAAGATTTTTTAAGAGTCTGTGAAGGGTCTGACGATAAATACATAGTATGTGGTGAAAAAGTAAGACAGCTTGAAAATATATTAAAAATATTAATTATGCCCAAAGGGCTTAAATCTGGAAAAACTCTTTATGAATGTACAACCGGATACCAGTGGCTGTTTTATACTGCTATTTTATGCGTGGTATATAAAAACAACCCTAAAAAAAGGAGATATGAAACAGGTGTTTTGGAAATATGCAGGAAAAACTTTAAAACTTATACTATAGCAACAATTTTTATTTTGCTTTTTCTAACAGAGCCAAAGTTTAGCAAATTTTATTCAGTGGCTCCAGATGGTGCTTTGTCTAAAGAGATACGTGAAGCGATTAGTGAAACAATACGGTCAAGTCCGTTAATATATGAGTTTAAAAGTTCTAAAAGGTTTAAAATTTTAAGAGATTATATTTTATTTAAGCCAAAACAGAGCCAGTACATCCCGCTTTCGTATTCAACTAGCAGAATGGACGGTAGATTGCCAAATGCCTTTATTGCAGATGAGGTTGGCGCTTTGCCAACCAACTACGCTATAGAGGCAATGAGGTCAGGTCAGTTAAATATTCTAAATAAGTTGGGTTTTATAGTTTCGACTAAATATCCTGTATTTGATAATCCACTTGAAGATGAAATAAAATATTCTAAAAAAGTTCTAGATGGAATAGAAAAAGATGAAACCAGATTTAGTTTATTGTATGAGCCCGATCAAGTAAAAGGGTGGGAAACAGATGATTTAATTTTAAAACAAAGTAATCCTGCGTGCCTTGAAATCTCTGAAATTTGGGAGGATTTGCTCAAAAAGCGAGCGTACGCTATAGCTGTTGAAAATGCCCGGGAAAATTTTGTAACTAAACACTGTAATATTATTTATCAAGGCATAGGCACAGAGACTTATATAGATTTAAATGATGTTTTTAGTTGCAAGGTGGCTAATATTGATTGGGAAGGTCGGGTTGTTTATTTAGCGCTAGATTTATCTGAAAGTAATGATAATACCAGTGTTTCTATGGTTTCTTTGGATGAAGATGACAACATTTTGGCTGAAAGTTTTGCTTTTATACCAAGTGACAGAATTTTAGAAAAAACGCTTAAAGAAAAAGTTAATTATCAGGAACTTTTAAAAACAGGCAAAGTTTTCGCGTGTGGCACTAAAGTCATAGATTATTTAGCGGTGGAAAAATTTATACTTTCTATAGAAAAAAAGTACAAAGTCAACGTTCAAGCTATAGGCTATGACCGCTGGAACGCCCTTTCGACTGCGCAAAAGCTTGAAAAAGCTGGTTATAACGTTATAGAAATCCGGCAACATTCAAGCGTTTTACATCCACCCACAAAGCTTTTAAAAGAAAAAATTTTAAAAGGGCAGTTCAAGTACACAGAAAATAGGCTTTTGGAAATAAACTTCCAGAACGCCCGGTGCGTCTACGATACAAACAAAAATACGTATGTGAATAAGAAAAAATCTAACGGGAAGGTGGACATGGTGGTTAGTTTGATCAACGCGGTTTATCTTTTGGAAAAAGACAATTTGTTAAATCAGATGGACTTTTTAGCACAAACAATTTAGGAGGTTTTTATGGGCGAAATCATATGGCATATACTTTCATGGGTTATGAGTGGTATTGCTTTAGCTGGAACTATTTTTAACGCTGAGCGCAACAAATATGGTTTCATTTTTTGGGTTGTATCAAACCTTTACATGGTTGTAAGGTTTGCTGTTATTGGTGAATATGCACAAATGACTTTGTTTTTTATTTACTTTTTGTTAGCAATTCGAGGTATTTATTCTTGGACTAAAAAAGAAAAAGTAAAAAATAAGGGGGTGTAACTATTAATCTTTTTAATTTTATGAAGCGCAAAAAAGTTGAACAAAAAAGAGAAATCCCAATAACACCACCTATCAGCGACCCTCTTTTGAGGGCCCTTTTAGAAGGTGAGGTTATAACTCGCGAAAAAGCTTTAACTTTACCGGCTGTGGCGGGAGCTGTAGATATGATTTCCAGCACTATAGCGTCTATGCCGGTAAAACTTTACAAATATAAGCAAGGCAAAGTGGAAGAACAGGAAAATGATCCGCGTGTACGCCTGTTAAACAGTGACACAGGTGACACTTTAGATGCCTTTCAGTTCAAAAAAGCAATGGTTGAAGATTATCTGATGGGCAAAGGTGGGTATGCCTACATAAGGCGCTACAGGAACAAAGTTACGGGGCTTTTTTATGTTAAGGATATTTTCATTTCGGTTATAAAAAACTTTAGACCGATCTTCAAAAAGTACACAATTTTAGTTGAGGGGCAAGAATATAAACCCTATGAATTTATTAAGATTTTAAGAAAAACCACAGACGGCTCAACTGGGGTGGGTATTACAGCGGAACTCTCTAAAGCTTTAGAAACTGCCTATCAGACTCTTTTGTATCAGTTAGGGTTGGTAAAAAGTGGCGGGAACAAAAAAGGTTTTCTTAAGTCTGTGCGCAAATTAGGGCAGGATGAAATAAACGTTCTGAAAAAAGCTTGGCAGAACCTTTATGCAAATAATGAGAGTAACGTAGTTGTGCTGAATAATGGGCTTGAGTTCCAAGAAGCCAGTAATTCTTCGGTAGAAATGCAGCTAAATGAAAATAAAAAGACGCTTCAAGACGAAATAAACAGCATTTTTCATATCAAAGATGATTTTTACACCACATTCAAGCTAGCAATTTATCCAATAATTAAGGCGTTTGAGACCGCTTTAAACCGAGATTTGTTGCTAGAAAAAGAAAAAAGGAACTACTTTTTTGAGTTTGACGTCAAAGAAATAGTCAAAGCTAACATAAAAGAGCGCTATGAGGCTTACAAATTAGCTAAAGAGAGCAGTTTTATGACAATTAATGAGATCAGAAAAGCCGAAAACATGGAGTATATAGAGGGTCTGGATGTTGTAAATGTTGGTTTGGGTGCTGTTTTGTACGATACAAAGACGCATCAATACTACACGCCAAATACAAACTCTACTTCAGAAATGACAGATGAAAAAATCCAGAATTTAATCGAAGCCAAAGAGGTAGACACGGCTTTTGAAGAAAGTGGGAATAGTTCTGATTAAAAACCAAAACAAAAATCACCCTGCCGGAGACTTTCGTTCGACTGAATGTATTGAACTTTTAAAAGAAGCAGACATTGTAGTCACTAATCCACCATTTTCACTTTTAAGAGAATATGTTGCTCAATTAGTGGAGTATGATAAAAAGTTTATAATAATAGGCAACACTAATGCCATAGGTTACAAAGAAATTTTCCCGCTTTTTAAAGAAAACAAAATTTTGCTTGGAGTAACTACTCGACCAGATTTTCACAAAGATTTAAGAAGCACAAGCATGTGGTTTAGGGTGCCTGATTCTTATGAATTGGAGAATAGTTCCAGCTGTAAGATAGACGAAAACGACAAAAAGTACGTTTTAATAATTAATGCCCGCTGGTTCACAAACTTAAAAACTGCTTACAAGCAACCTCCTTTAGATATGCGGGAAGTTTACTACACCCCAGAAAAATACCCAAAGTACGATAATTACGACGCCATAAATGTAGACAAAGTAGCCGACATTCCCTGTGACTACCCTGGTGTTATGGGCGTTCCGCTGAGTTTTGTAGATAAATATTGCCCGGAACAGTTTGAGATTGTGGGAATATCTGGATCACACTTTATTTGTGACTTAAATCAAAACAAAGACTATAGCAGTTACGTAGGGTATCATCAAAACGGTAAGATGAACGGGAGAACCGGCTCTACTTTTGGGAACTGCCCTACGATAAGAAAAAATGACATGATTCATGATTATTACAGGAATGGCAATGAAATCGTTCAAGCTGTTTATACACGAATTTTTATAAAAAACAAATGCCCAGGGAATAGAAAACAAAACGCCGGTTTAAAACCGGCTTAATTTATTTGAGGAGGTTTTTATGCCAAAGAACACTCATTTACAACTTGCTAGAAAACTAAAGCGAGATTGTTTTTTTACATCATATGAAACTGTAGAAGATGAGCTAAAGTACTATGATAAAGAGCTTTTTAAAGACAAAACGGTGTACTGCAACTGCGACACCGACCATTCTGCTTTTTACAAATATTTTGTTGAACACTTTGAGGATTTGGGTCTTAAAAAGTTGATTGTTACAGGGATAGCAGATGACTGGGATTACTTTGCGGGGACAAAAGAGGGCAAAGCTTACAAAATTGAGTACTACGGTAAAGAAAGAGGCGCGGTAAAAACAGAGCTGAAAGGTGATCACAATGCCCATCCAGTATTACTTAAAGATGGGAAATTAAAATCACTATAAACCAGAATATTTATCTGAATAAGTGGAGCAAATACCGCTATAATAAGTAAAAAGAGCACAGCTTATGAGGCTGTGCTTTGATTGAAAGTATTAGCAAATAGTTGATAAAGGCGGCAACTAGTTTAAAGACGTTCAACCACCCGCATTATATCACAAAAATTTAAAATGAGGAGGTGAAAAATTGGACATAACGCTTAGGGAAGACAAAGTAGAGATTGAAGGTTACGTTAATGCCGTGGAAAGAAACTCAAAACCGCTTTTGAGTCGGATGGGAAAATTCATAGAGCGAATCTGTAAAGGTGCCTTTAAAAGAGCTATAGAGCGAAATGATGATATTCATATTCTTCTAAACCATGACTGGAACAGAGACTTAGGCTCTACTAAAAAAGGAAATTTAGAGCTTTATGAAGATTCTATAGGTCTTAAAGCTCGCGCAATAATTACAGACCCTGAGGTTGTAGAAAAAGCTAAAAACGGTGATTTAGTGGGTTGGTCATTTGGCTTTTCAGATGTTGACGTAGAAAACGGCTTTGAAAACGGCTTGCCGACTCGAGCTATAAAAGATTTGGATTTATATGAAGTTTCTATTTTAGACCGAGAAAAAGTTCCGGCGTATGAAGGCAACTTAATAACAGCCCGGAGCGATGAAAAAATTCAATATCGCAGCGAGCCGTTATTAGTAAAGTTAGAAATCAAAAATACTGTAAGCAAAACACGGGCGGATGTAAAAAATCCACCCGAAAACATTATAGAAAAAATTGACTACTCAAAATATGAAAAAATAATTCAAGAAATTAAAAATATTTTTTAATAAAGAGAGGATTTTAATTTATGAACCAAAAAGAACTTTTAGAAAAGAAAAATGATTTAGTTACAAGGGCTGAGGAAACTTTAAACAAAGCAAAGGCTGAAAACCGCGAGTTAACAGACGCTGAAATGGCTGAACTTGCTGAAATCCGTGATAATGTTCGGAAAATTGTTAAGGCTTTAGATTTAGATGACTTTTTTGATCGGGAAGGCAGCAAAAGTGGCAAAAAGCCAGCGCCTGCAAGTGAATCTGATGACGGTGAATCAAATAGCGAAGAAAGCAATGAAAAAATGAGCGAAGATACACGCGCAAAGTGTGGTAAGGAAGTCAAAGAAACCCGAGCTTTCGAGGATTTTCTTAGAGGTAGAGTTACTAATGAGCGTACAAATATGACTTTCGATGACAATGGCGCAGTTGTTCCAACTACAATTGCTAACAGAATAATCAAAAAAGTTTATAACATCTGCCCAATTTTAGAGAGATCTACCAAATACAACGTTAAAGGAACTTTGGAACTGCCTTACTATGATGTTGACACTACAACTATTACAGTGGCTTACAAAGACGAATTTTCGGCTTTAACAAGTTCTTCCGGTAAGTTTGATTCAATCACTTTAACAGGTTACCTGGCAGGTGCTTTGACAAAAATTTCCAGGTCTTTAATTAACAATTCTCAATTTGATATTGTAGCTTTCGTAGTTGATGAAATGGCGTATGCTATAAAAAGATTCATTGAAAATGAGCTTTTGAACGGTACACCCGGTAATCCGCCATCCACCCCATCAAAAGTTTTAGGTCTTTATGGTTTGACCAACTATATAACCGCCGCATCACAGACGGTCATAACAGCTGATGAGGTTGTGCAACTGCATGATAGAGTCAAAGATGAATTCCAAGACAATGCTATTTGGATTATGTCCCCAGCTACTAGAACAGCTCTAAGACTTTTAAAAGCTACTACTGGGTATTATTTATTGAACGATGACGTCTCGAGCCCGTTTGGTACCACTCTGTTAGGCAAACCTGTATATGTTTCGGATAACATGCCTGATATGGCGGCAGGTAAAAATGCGATCTTCTATGGTGACTTTAGAGGTCTCGCAACTAAGTTTAGCGAAGAACTTAGCATAGAGGTTTTGCGTGAAAAATACGCAGATGAGCACGCAGTTGGTGTAATTGGTTGGTTTGAGTTTGATTCTAAAGTTGAAGACGCTCAAAAAATTGCTAAATTAGTGATGGCTTCTGCTTAAAAAGGGGGGCTTTAAATGAAATATAAAGCACTAACTTCTTTTAGTGGCTCAATCAGCATGTGCAAAGATGAAATCCGTGAATTAACTAATCAGGTTTTGATTAAAGATTTAACAAAAGCCGGATATATAATGCCTTACGTAAAAATCGAAAAAAGCAAACCCGGCGTAAAAACTAAAAAAGGAGGTAAAAAATAATGTTTGTTAAAGCTATAAAGCCGTTTACGCGTTTTTTTGACGGCGTGTTTTTTTCACCGGCAAACGGTGCGGTTTTTGAAGCTACTGACGAAACCGGTGCTGAAATGATAGCTCAGGGCTTGGTGGTAGAATATACTCTGATTACTCCAACAGGCACTAAGACAATTACTGCAAATGGCACAGATATTGACGTTGCACAATACGCCAAGGCAGACGTGGCAGTTCCTGAACCAACAGGCAACATTGAATTAACTCAAAATGGCACGGGGATTGATATTGCTGATTATGCCACGGCTACTGTAGCGGTACCAGAACCGACTGGAAATATTGAGATTACTGAAAACGGCACAAACATTAATGTTGCGCAGTATGCTACAGCTAGCGTTGCAGTACCCGTGCCTTCTGGAAGTTTGGATATTACAGAAGACGGTACGTATGATGTGACTCAATATGCTCAGGTAGTTGTAAATGTTGGTGGTGGCGGATGAATGAAATCTCTAAAGTCAGCGATATAACCTATCAGGATGTTGCTTCGTACCTAAGATTGTATGAAACAACATCTTCAGACGTGAATATTTTGAAAAATCTGTTAGAAATTGCTAAAAGATTTATCATTGAGTATACCGGGCGCACAGCCTTAGAGTTGGATAATTACCAGGATTTTGTGATTGTGGTGTTTGTTCTTTGTCAGGATATGTGGGATAACCGCACAATGTACGTAGATTCTAAAAACTTAAATAAAGTTGTAGAATCTATTTTAAATCTGCATTCGGTGAATTTATTATGATTAATGCCGGTAAATATAATAAGCAAATTACAATTTATAGAACTGAAGTTATAGAAGATGCAGATGGCTTCCAAACCACCGTCAATACTATAATTTTGCAGCCTTATGCTAGCGTCAAAACAACTAAGGGTTTTACTTTAATCGCAAACGGAACAGATTTTGAAAAAGCTTTTACAAATTTTACTATCAGGTATCCTGTAACCGAGATTACACGTGATATGCTCATTTCTTTTAGAGGTAAAACGTACACAATTCAATATTTAAATAATGTGAATGAAGAAAATGTGGAGCTTGAAATTCAGGCAAAAGAGGTGACTCTTTAATGGCTAAATTTCAGGTAGAGATGCCCACAGGGCTGATAAAAGAAATTGAGAAACTAGAAAAAGACACGGAAAAAATCTGTGGCGAGATGGTAAAAGCCGGTGCGCAGGTTGCGTACAAAAATGTTTTAAACAACTTGCCGCCGTCTTTAAAAAAGAGCAATTTTAAAAACTGTGTTTGTATGTCCAAAGTTTACAAAACCCCAAGTGATGGCGCTATTAATGTTAAAGTTATGGTAATTGACGGTTACTACACAAATCATTTAGGCAAAAAGACGCCCGCACCTTTGGTTGCAAACCTCTTTGAGTACGGACGGCACGATCACAAATACCCTAGACATCCATTTTTTAGAAAATCCTTTAAGAAAAAAGAAATCACAGACGCTTTTTATTCAGCGTTTGTTAAAGCAACTGGTGGAATGTTCAAATGAATGAATTAATCACAAGAATTTTTAGTAATTTTTCAGTAGACGGCAAGTCAATACCTGTTAAATTTTTACATTACGAAGGTCATGGCGAGCCTTACATAGTCTGGATGAAAGAAAGTATGGACAGAGCTTTTACAGCTGACGATGCGCTGGAAAACTACGTTGATTACTATGATTTTAGTATTTACTCCAAAGGCAATTACACAAAAATTGTTGATGCTGTAAAAAGTTTACTAAAACAAAATAATTTTTTATGGGAAGTAGACCGCTCAAGTGGAGATTTTTACGACCCAGACACAGGTTATTATTACACAACATTAAATTTTTCATATTTAAGGAGCGAATGAAATGGCAAAAATTGGTTTAAATAGTTTTAGATATTCAGTTTTAACAGAAACAGCTACAGGACCCACGTACGCAGGCGCTAAGACGCCAGGAAAAGCAATAAGTTGCAGCGTTGATATATCTAACAACAGTGCTATGCTTTATGCGGATGATGCCCTGGCAGAAAGTGATACCTCTTTTCAAAGTGGCACAATCACTATAGGAATTGATGAAGAGGATATTACAACTATGGCTGAACTTTTAGGGCACACGGTAACATCTTCTGTAATGACTCGAAACGTAAATGACGTTGCACCTTATGTCGGTTTGGGTCGCATAGTTACTAAAATGATTAATGGTGCTTACAAATACAAAGTCGAGTTTTTGTACAAAGTTAAATTTTCAGAACCGAAAGCTGAAAATAATACCAGAGGCGAAAGTACAGAATTTGGTACATATGAGCTCGAAGGCACTATAGCTGCATTAAGTGATGGCAAATGGTCTGAAACAGAGCAGTTTGATACCAAGGCTGCGGCTTTAACGTACTTAGAGGGTCTTTTAGCAGCGCCAACACCGTAGGTGTGGCCTTTAAAGATCGACACCTAATGTGGTAAAATTAATTTAGGTAACAAGGGTAGTCCTCGTGGAATATCCCTCTCCCCCGAACTTTAAATTCCAGTTGGGAGGAGGTGATACCATGAAGCGACTATTTTGGAAGCTCTTTTGTTGGATAATTGATTTTTTGTCTAAAAAATTTGGCTTCTCACTCGAACTCGAGAAAGAAGTCACAAAACTTAAAATTAATTTCCACAAGGACTAGCCAAAACCCTTGTTACCTTTTCATTATACCACAAAAAGCAAAAAAAATACCTGAAAAATTAGGTATCTTTAGATTCACTTTTTAAAAAAGCCCTCTCCTGAAGCTTCTAAGGGGTCAAATTTGAAAATAAAATATTAAGTAATACAATTAATCTAACAAAAATAAAGGCCCTTTTTGAGCTGTTTATCAAAGTAAAAAACCGGAGGTTTGAATGAAAGACGTTAGTGGTGAGTTTTTATTTAACGGGCAGGTTTACAAAATAATTTTTAACTTAAACGTAATGGAAGAAATACAGGAAAAATACGGGTCTGTTGCAAAGTGGGGCGAATTAACAGATGGATCTAAAGGCGAGGTTAATGCAAAAGCCATAATTTTTGGTTATACCGCAATGCTAAATGAGGCAATAGATATAGAAAATGAAGAAAAAGGCACAAACAAAAAACATTTTACTTTAAAGCAAGTTGGAAGATTAATTACAAATATGGGTTTAGGACAAATGACAGAGGAGTTAAACAACACAGTAGTTAAAAGTACTAAAAGTGACGAAAAAAACGGATAATCCACGAAGATGAAGACCCAGTTATTGATTTTTCGTGGATTTATTTTATTTGCGTAAAAAAGCTGGGATTTAATTATAAAAATGCAGGCAGAATTACTCTTACAACTTTTTTAAAACTTTATAATCATTACAAAGAAGACTTTGATTTAGAACTTATGCTAAATAAAAGTCGGACAACTTATGCAAAATTAAAGAAAAAAATACAAAAATCTGAAGAGTGGTTTTAAGAAAGGAGGCAAAATATTGTGCCAGGAATAGGTACTACTATAAAAATTAATGGGGCTGAAGAATACAGAAGAGCTCTGGCACTAATAAGGCAAGAACTGAGAGAGGCTGGAAGCGCTCTAAACGCTATATCTTCTAGTTTTGAAAACAGTGATAAATCTGAGCAAGATGTGATAAATACCACTGAGCGTTACAACTCAGTACTTGAGCAACAAAAAAGCCTTTTAAGCTCTTTAGACGGTGTATATGATGGGTATGCAAAGCAAGTTGCTGCCAGCAAAGAAAAAATAGCAGAATTAACACAAAAAAGAGATGAAGAAGGCGCAAAACTACAAGAAATTAAACAAAAATACGGTGATTCATCTGTAGAATATGAAAACCAAGCTAAGGTGGTTGCAGGTCTACAAAAACAAATAGATTCTGAAAACAAAAGCTTAGATACAAACACAAAACAAATGAGTAGTGTTAAAACTACTATGTACGACACTGAGACCGCAATTAATAAAACTACGCAACAGATGAATTCTTTGAGCGATGCTACGAAAGAATCTACAGATGAAACACAAAAAGCTACTAATAGTGGGGAAGATTACCAAAAATCTTTAGACCAAATAAAAATGGAGCTTAGTGAAACAGGTAGTGAGCTGAACGCCATTTCTTCCAGTTTTGCAAACAGTGACAAATCTGAGCAGGATCTAGCTAATACGACAGAACAATATAATTCAGTGCTTGAAAAACAAAAAAGTTTATATGCTCTTTTGAGTGTTGAGTATGACAAATGTTCAGACGCTGTAGAGACTAACAAAAAAAAGTTAACAGAATTAAAGGCAGAAAGAGATTATGAAAAAGCAAAACTTGAAGATATTAAAAAAACGCTTGGTCCAACATCTTCAGAGTACAAAAAACAGGATCAAGTAGTATCAAATCTTAACAGTAAAATAGACGCTGAAAATACAAAGTTAGGTCAAAATGAAAAAGAGTTAAGTCGCGTCAAAACTACACTGAATAATGCACAGTCTACAATAAACAAAACCACCAAAGAAATGGACTCTCTAGGCAAAGAGACCAAAGAAACTGGAGATGAGGCTAAAAAAGCCTCAAAAGATGGGTTTACGGTTTTTAAAGGCACTTTGTCAGATTTATACAGCAAAGCAATATCAAAGGTTTTAGAGGGCCTGAAAACATTAGGTTCAGCTCTAATAAATTTAGGAAAAAGTGCCATAGAAAATTTTGCAACCTATGAACAACTTGTAGGTGGTGTAGAAACTCTTTTTGGTGAAAGTGCTGGAATTGTAGAAAAATATGCAAATAATGCATATAAGTCAGCGGGTTTAAGTGCCAACCAATACATGGAGACAATCACCGGTTTTTCAGCAAGTCTTTTGCAATCTTTGGGTGGAGATACTGCTAAAGTTGCTGAAGTTGGTGATATGGCAGTTAAAGATATGGCTGATAACGCCAATAAGATGGGCACTTCTATGGAGTCTATACAGTATGCCTATCAAGGATTTGCTAAGCAAAATTATACGATGCTGGACAACTTAAAGCTTGGTTATGGTGGCACCAAAACAGAAATGGAGCGACTTTTAGCTGATGCTGAAAAAATAACAGGTATTCATTACGACATAGGCAACCTGAATGACGTCTTTAATGCCATTCACGTAATTCAAGGTGAATTGAAGATTACTGGGACCACCGCAATGGAAGCCGAAAAAACCATTGAAGGCTCTATGAATGCTACAAAAAGTGCATGGCAAAATCTTTTGACAGGTTTAGCTGGAGGTGGGGATTTAACACCCCTCATAGACAATTTAGTAAACAGCGTTTTAAATCTTAGTAAAAATTTAATTCCAGTTGTACAAAATGTAATAAGCGGTTTAGGGACTTTAGCAAGTGGACTTTTATCTACGGTTGTGCCGCAAATAGTAGAAACGATACCACCTTTAATAGAACAGACTTTGCCAATGTTAATAGATTCAATATCGACGGCTTTAGATTCAATCATAGCTGTTTTACCACGTATTATAGACGCTGTTTCAGGTGTAATTCCGCAAATACTTACATCTTTGCTCTCGGCAATTCCAAAATTGGTGGATATAGGTTGGAAATTATTAATTGGCTTGGTGAATGGAATAGCTCAGGCAGCCCCAGAATTATTCGCTATGGCACCACAATTAATTACAGATTTTGTTGATATGTGGTTTAAAAATTTAAAAGAGTTCGCAAAATCTGGTCTGGAGGCAATAAAAGCTATTGTTAAAGGTCTTATGGACGCTTTGCCTGAGTTACTAGAAAAAGCACCGGATATGATAATGGATTTTGTAGAGTATGTGATAGATACACTTCCCAATGTTCTAGAATCAGGCATAGAAATTGTTGTTTCAATTGTGAACGGCATAATAAAAGCTTTGCCAAAGTTAATGATGATGGGACCAACTCTTATTTTCAAACTTGTAGACATGCTCACACAAAAATTACCTGAAATACTTCAGTCAGGCGTCAAAATAGTTGGATCTTTAATAGATGGCCTTTTTTCTATGATTGGAAATTTAGGAAAAGCAGCGTGGGACCTAGGAACCAAGATCATAGATACTATAAAAGAGTTCCCTGGCAAGTTAATGGATACAGGTAAAAAATTAATTGAAGGCCTTTGGGATGGAATTAAAAACAGCTTCGATTGGATTAAAAATAAATTCAAAGAGTGGGTTGGAAATGTTCTAGATTTTGTAAAAAAACTTTTCGGAATAAACTCACCGTCTAAACTTTTCCGTGACGAAATTGGTGTTGGCCTTGCGGAAGGTATCGGCCTTGGGTTTTCTCAAGAAATGAAAAATGTAACCAATGATATGAAGGACGCGATACCCACAAACTGGGATGTAGAAGGAAATTTAAATACTTCAAAAATTAATAAAGAAAATGCGTTTGAAGATTTTTCATATACACAAACTGTCAATGCCTTTAAAGAGGCTTTATCTGGTATGACTGTAGAAATGGATGATGAAAATATGGGCAGATTTGTTAGAAAAACCGTCAGTAAGGCGATTTATGCGTAAAAATTTAACAAAAAGGAGGCAAAATGTTTCCGTACATAATTCTAAACGGTGTCAGTAGCAAAACTATAAACGGTTTGCTAATTCAAAATTTACCACCTATTACAAAACCGGAAATGCGCACAAGCATAGAGGAAATAGATGGTAGGGACGGTGACATAATCACAGACTTAGGTTACTCTGCCTATGACAAATCATTTGAAATAGGCATAACTGACAAATCAATAGTTAACCAGGTTATAGGCTTTTTAAATTCTGAAGGCACCGTAACTTTTTCAAATGAGCCAACCATGGTTTACCGGTACAAAATTGTGAAACAAATAGATTTTGAGAGGTTGCTTCGATTTAAAACTGCTTCAGTTACAATGCACGTGCAACCTTTTAAAAAATGCTTAACTGAAAAAGAGTTAACTTTTAGTGGAGCGGAACAAAAAATTAAATTCATAGACTACTATGCTGAAAAAAACGGTGTTATAGCGGCTTGCAGGGGGTTTAAATGGGCTTTTTCAGGAACTGCTACGCAAAATACTGCATTTTTTTTTCCTATAGAAAATTTAAAATTGTCACCTGGAAATTACCGCTTGGATATTTATTCAAGTGGAAATACTGCAGGTTGTGAAAGTTCTTTAGTTAATGATTCTTTGGCCTTTAGTTATTGTTTCGGTGAAGCCCCTTTAAATCTTTTGGACAATTCTACCGTTTCTACAACGGCAACTTACGAAACTTTTAAGCCGTTTAATAACATTTACGTTAATATACCTGGGGGTTTTGAAGCAGATTTTAGTTTTTATATAAAATTAACCTTAGTGGAAGAAAATAAAGTATCAATAATAAACAAAGGTAATGTGTACTCTTTGCCTAAAATTACTATCTATGGCGTTGGTGACATTAATTTAGGCGTTAATGGGAAAGATGTTTTTTTTATAACTTTAGGGCTCGAAGAGTACATAACAATTGACACGACAAACCTCGAAGCTGTAAAAGACGGGGTGCTAAAAAACCGTCTGGTAACAGGAAATTATGATAATTTTGAGTTAAAATCTGGCGTAAATACTATAAATTATGACGGCATAGTAGAAAAAATTATTGTAAATGACTATTCACGTTGGCTTTAAAGGAGGTAAAAATGCCAAACTACACAACATACAACATAAAAATGGTCAAAGGCGATACCGAAAGTTTTGGATTTGAAATAGAAGGCATAGAAAATTTAGACGCTGCGTATTTTTCTTGCAAAAGAAACTCGCAAGATGAAAATTACCTTTTTCAAAAATCTTTAAATAGTGGGATCACACAAAGGGTTGAAAATCAATATGTGGTTAGAATTGATCCGGATGACACCGCGCTTTTGGATCCAGGTCAATATTGGTATGATCTAGAAATTAGCAAAAACGGAGATATTTTCACGATTTTCAGAGGTGTTTTAGAGCTTTTGCCTGAAATTACCACACCAACAGGTGATATAAATATTAATACATCCTGGGGACGAATATCTGGGAACATCAATAATCAAACAGATTTACAAGCTGAATTCCAAACAAAGGCTGATGTTTCAAGTCTTTCCTCAGTTGCAACTTCAGGCGCTTATTCAGATTTAAGTGGTACACCAAATTTAGCAACTGTTGCGACATCTGGATCGTATGCTGATTTGTCTAACAAACCAAACCTTGCCACCGTTGCAACTTCCGGTTCGTATAATGATTTAAGTAACAAACCGTCAATACCAACCAAAACCAGTGATTTAACTAATGACAGTAATTTTGTGGCAAGTACAAGTTTAGCGGCGGTTGCAACAACCGGAGATTATTCTGATTTAAGTGGTACACCTAATTTAGCTGCGGTGGCTACTTCAGGATCTTACACTGATTTAACAAACAAACCGTCAATACCAACTAAAACTAGTGATTTAACAAATGATAGTAACTTTGTAGCAAGTACAAGCTTAGCAACGGTCGCAACTTCTGGCGCTTACTCTGATTTAACGGGTACGCCAAATTTAGCTACAGTTGCCACTTCGGGGTCTTATGCTGATTTAAGTAATACTCCAAATCTATCCACAGTTGCTACAAGCGGTCTTGCAACGGACTTAACCGGAGTTTTACCGATAACAAATGGTGGGACTGGTGCGTCAAGCGATGCAGATGCTAAAATCAACTTAGGTTTTAAGATTTCTACTATTTATGAAAACAGTTCAGGCGCAACTTCTATGACTTGGAGCGAAGCGGCCTCTTTACATCAAAACACCTTTAGATTTGGATTTTTTTATAAAGTGAAAGCTATGGGAAGTTCTACAGAAGGATTAAGTTATTCTGGAATGAAATATGCTGAATTCCCGGTAAATGCTGACGGAACATCAGAAACTTTTTTATTAGAAGCTGTGAGATTGTATGACACATCTCCAACCTTGAACCAAATGACTTTGCAAGTATCTGTCAGTAAAAATTTAATATATACAATGACATCTCCTAATATAACTGTGAGTTGGTTGCAAGACTCTTCAACACCCGTAAATACTGCGAAAATTTTATCTACTGGCTCAAATGCTGAATTCAAGATAGCAATATATAAAGTCATAGAGTACACGTATTAAAGGAGGTTAACTAAAAAAATGGATCCAAAAGTTAAAATTTTAATGCTAAAAGGCGAAAAAGGAGACCCGGGTGGTTCGACTTGGGGAAATATTTCAGGGACTTTATCGAATCAAACCGACTTAAACACTGCACTTTCTGGCAAGGCAAACACAGAAGATTTAGGTGCTGTTTGTTTTACGAATGATTATGCAGATTTAAGTAATAAACCACAGTTTTCAGAGGTTGCACTGAGTGGATCTTATACAGATTTAACAAATATACCCAACTTTTCAACAGTGGCGACTTCAGGCTCATATACAGACCTAACAAACACACCGACTCAACTTACAGATTTTTCGGGTGTTTTGCCGGTTAGTCAAGGTGGAACAGGTGCAACAGATGGTGCAATTCCAAGAAGATTCACACTTTTTTCTTCCGTAGAAGGTGTAGAACCTACAACTCTTACGTTGAGTGACACTATTTTGAACTATCAAAAAATTGGTATTGCTGTTTCAAATCCAGAAAATATCGGAGAAATCGAATACGATTATTCAGAATTTTGTATTTTGCCTGGTGTCTCTGCTTATAAATATTCCGCCCGTATGTTCCGAACCGGCAACTGGGGTGATAATGACATGGTTGCATATGTTATGGAACTTGGATTTAGTGGAACTACAGTTACGTTCTTAGAGGCTTTTAAATATAGTATTCCACCTGGAGCTTATCCGCACTCTGGAGAACAAAAATTAAAGATCCACTATATTTTTGGTTATAAATACGCTTAAAAAGGTGAATTAAATGATTAAATTATTTAAATCTACCGATAAAGTCTTTAATTCAAACGGCGACAAAGTCATAAAAGCCTATAAAGCCAAGGTGCACAAAGAGGACAACGGGGATTTTTATTTGGAACTTGAGTGTCCTCTAATTTACGTCGATGACATAATTGAAGACAATATTTTAGTAGTAAATTTACCGCAAGGCGAGCAAGCGTTTAGAATTACCAATGTTTCTAAGACAAAAAGCAAAATCTCTACAAAATGTTGGCACGTTTTTTATGACTCTGAAAATTACTTAATTAAAGACTCCTATGTTGTAGACAAAAACTGCGCTGACGCCATGGAACACCTGAATTTAGCGACCGAGCCCGCAAGTCAATTTACTACTTTTTCAGATATTACCACGGTTGGATCGTACCGTTGTGTTCGAAAATCTCTCTTTGAGGCTCTAGAAGTTGTTCGTGAACGCTGGGGTGGGCACTTAGTTCGTGATAATTTTTCCATCGGTTTAAACAAAAATATTGGCACTGATACGGGTGTAGTTATCAGATATAGAAAAAATTTAAAGGAAATATCCTGTGAAGAAAATTGGGATGATGTTGTAACAAAACTTTTGCCTGTCGGTAAAGACGGGATTTTATTGAATGAACTGGATCCTGACAGAAATGTTTATTTATCTTCTGCACAAAGTTATTCAGTACCGTACACTAAAACTGTTTCTTTTTCACAAGACAGCATTGACGAAGAAGATTATAAGGATGAAGACGGAAACACAGATGAAGTGGCTTACAAGACCGCTTTAGTGGAAGATTTGGAGTTGCAAGGTATAAAGTATCTAGATGAAAACTGTAAACCAAAAATAACGTATACTCTGAGGGCAGACCTTGAAAATATTACCGATATCGGTGATACGATTGAGGTAATCCACGAACCGCTTAGCATCAATTTGACGGCTGCAGTTATAGCTTTCGAGTATGATTGCATTTTGAAAAAGTACACAGAAATTACATTTGGTAATTTTCAAAAAACTTTGTCGAGTTTGTTAAGTGACATGGATGAAAAAACCAATGAAATTGTAACAGAGCAAACAAATGAGCTGATGAATTCTTTTAGCGATGAATTGGAAACTTCCACTGGCGAAATTTGGGATTTGTTATCTGGTTACAACATTGTGTATCAAGGTAATGAAATTTTAATTTTAGATAGATTACCTAAAAAAGATGCTGTTAACGTTATATTAATTGATGAAACTGGCCTTAGCATTTCCTACAACGGCGTTAGAGGAACTTTTTTAAGAATCTTTGATATCAATGGGTCTATAAATTTTTCGCCTTTAAAAAAGGTTTTATGGGGCGTTATGAGTCTTGGTGAAGCTAATAATCATCTAGGTTCTATAAAACTTTTTAATGGCGCAAATGAGTTACAAGTTGAATTCTCAAAAGACGGTATAAAGTTTTATGGATCTATGAATTATTACGCTGTTTCTAACAAGGAGTACTTTTTCGCAGTTTATGATGGCGATGGGAATCCAACAATCTTAGTAAAAAATGACAAAATTACTGCCAAAAAAGGCAAATTCAGTGAATTAGAAATTGGCGAAAATTTAAGAGTTTTAACTAACTCGAGTGGTGCGGGAATTTATTTAAGTTAGGAGGTAATTTTTTGGGCACTTTAGTTGCTACTTTAAGTACTAGAACCGAAGATAACATAGGTATTAGCTGGGTTTCTGAAAACACTCTAGATAAACTTTGGTACTCAATAAATAACGGTCAAAGTTATGTACTAACTGACCAAACGGGCGTTGATGGTTACTTAAGTTTTTATGACTTAACGCCAAATACAAATTACAAAATTATCCTAAAGGGGCGTGAAAAAAGCAGTGGAGCTACGATTTTTTCTGAACTTTTAGATATATCAACTTACGACTACCCTTTTTGTAATAAAGCCCCGGATTTTACAATTGGTGAAAAGCTGACTTTAGGTTTTTACAACCCTTTAGAGCGCGAAATCACCGTGAATTTAATTGGTGCTGACGGAAGCGTAATAAGCAATGACACTATAAATGGCAGAACTTTAACAGGATTTATAGATGAAGTGACGGTGGACAGGCTCTACAAAAGCATAAAAAATTCTGCAACGGCTCAGTACACCGTTAAAGTTACATGCTCAGATGAATCCACCAAAACTACAGAGGGCGGATTTTATAGCGTTGATAAGTCGGTTTGTGCACCTCTAATTGGAAGTACTCATTATGAAGACAGGGACCCGTTTACCATAACAATTACAGGTGACACCCAACTTTTAGTTCGAAACAGATCTTATCCGTATTTTCATGTAACTGGTATAAATCCACAAAAATACGCAACAATTGAGCATGTAAATGTTATTTTGAACGAAGTTTCTTCGGAACTTTTTTTAGGTAATACAATTGCAGAGGGTTTTGGCAGTGCGGTGGATTCATCGACATCTTTATATGCGATTTTTGAGGTCGTAGACAGTCGAGGACTTATTACTCAAAAAGAAAAACTGGTAACTATTTACAATTGGTTCCCACCTGAAGCTTCGGTTGAAGTTAAGAGATCCAGTAATGGCACAAACGGACTCATAAAAGTTGATGCGCATTTTGCATCAGTCGGAGGGCACAACGCTGTAACAATTGAGTATTACTCTAAAAAGCGCAGTGATAGTGAATATACGTATTTAGGGACTTTGACTAGCGGTGTCGAGACAATTTTTATGGCTGATAGTTCGTATGACTGGGACGTGAAAGTGGTTGTAAATGACCGCTTTAATTCGCCTAACACCTACTATGCAACACTTTCTAGATACACACCGTTAATATTTTTTGATGCTGAAAAATACTCAGTTGGTGTAAATTGTTTGCCGACAAATAACAACACCTTAGAGATAAAAAGCGAGGACATTTATGCGGCGCTTTTTTATTCGGGCGGAGAAAGTTATTCTTTTACAGGCAAAAAAGTGTATTATGCCGGGCTTTTTAGAAATGATGGCGTCTATTTTAGTTTTTACGTGCCAAAGAGCATGAAAAATGTTACGCCGACAATTACTGTGCTAAAAGGCAATATTTGTCAGTATACTACGGGTTTTTTCTCCGGTGACTACGTAGAAGGCGGGAGAGACTTTTTAAATGCAGAAAGTTCCACTGTAACAATTTCTAAACAAAATGATTACGAAATCTTAGTAGTTTGGCAAAGAAACTATTCATCTTCTGTACCAAACAACTCTCTTTGTACTGTAGAGCTGAACGCTTTAACCGTGAATTTTAGTGTGGTATAATACTAAATAGAGTTGCAGAGAATGTCTTTGGCGACCACTCCCCGCGAACATAAAATTCGTTGATGGAGGAGGTGGTGTGCATGAAGATATTAAAGCGATTGTTTGAGCTGATTAGAAGTTTTTTTGTTAAAAAATCAGCCGGAGTAAACATCCAGCTTGATATAACAATTAATCTCTACGGCAAAGACTAACGCAAATCTCTGCAACTCTTTCATTATATCACAAAAAGTTAAAAAAGATACCTGAAAAATTCAGATGTCTTTAATTCACTTTTTTAAAAAGCCCTCTCTCGGAGCTTCTAGGGGGTCAAATTTCAAAAAAAAATATTGAGCAATGCAATTAATCTAACAAAAAAATAAGCTGAATTTTTATTACTTAAAGGGGTTTTTAAATGAAAAAAGTTTTTTCAACATTTTTGGTTATTTCTAATTTATTTTTATCTAAAAGTTTAATATGTTTAGCTGAAACAGATAAAAAAGTTACCACTGAAAAAGTAGTAACCGTAGATAGTGAAAAGAAAAAAGAGGAAGACAAAAAAGAAACTGAAAAACAGGACAAAACTGAAGAAAACAAAGAAAAAACCAAAAAGAACACTATATCTTTGGAGATTAGTGATGAAACCATAGAAAAAGTAAAAGAGCTGTTAAACTCAGAGACAAACGGGACCTACAAAAAAGCACGCTTGGCAATGGATGTTTTGCTTAGTGTTCTTTTGGGCGTGAGCGTTTTGTGCTCTATAAAAGAAAAATTCTTTCCTGTGCCAAAGCCAACACCCATTAAAGATGTTCAAAATAAAACTTGGTTACAGTCCGCTCTGGCTACAACAAAAAATATTTTCTTTAAAGCCGCGGATAAAATATCTACCGCCCTGCCATTTTTAGTGATGTTTATGTATTTTATTTAGTACAAAAACAACCCCCATTTATTTGGAGGTTATTACGCGTCTAGGGGTTTAAATTATACAAAAAGTGAGGTGTAAAAGTCAATGTTTTAAGTTAGTTTCAGCAATATTTTTCTGTCCCCATTTTAAAAAGCCGTAAATTGAAAAACTCACCTGAACCATATCAAGCGTGAGACGCCAAAATTTTCCCTCTACAAGATCTACAAACCCCCATAAAAGACCGCTTGTGATCCACATAATGAAACAGGCTCTTTTTTTACGTGCGTTTAAAAAACTGCCGTAGAAAGATATTGCAACTATGATCATTGTGTAATCCATTTGCGTTTAATTTTAACAAAAAACGGAGGATTTTTATGTTTAAAAAAGCTTTTGCATCTTTTTTTATTCTCAATACACCGGCAATTTCATGTCAAGCTTTACAATGGGAGGTTTTGCAAGGTGACTTTAGTTTCATAGTAGACACTAAAACTCACACGGCTTTTTTAAGACATATTTACATAGGCACAGGCGAAAAAAAAATTGTAGTGCCAACGGAAATAACAGATGGATTAAAAAACACGTACAAAGTTACTAAAGTGGCTGATTATGCGGTTGAAGAGGTCTTTGAAAAACTTACAGATCTTGAGTTGCCCAAAACTTTGGAAAACAATGAGACTAACAAAAAAACTTTAGAGTTGCTAAAAAAGCTTAAAAAAAAAATAAATGAAACCAATGAAACAAAAAACTCATTGAGTTATATGAATTTTTGTGAAATAAGTTAGGTGAAAAAAATGAAAATGTACTATTTTTACGGAGTTATGGGTTCTAGCAAAACTGCCATAGCTTTAATGAAGAAATTTAATTTTGAAGAACACGGTAAAAAAGTTATTTTAGCAAAGCCTGCTATTGATACTAGAGACGGAGAAAACATTTTAAAATCCCGTGTTGGACTTGAAAATGAGGCTGTTGTCTTGAGTATTGGCGAATCTTTCCAGGAAAAAGTTCAGGATCTTTACAACTATGATGTGATTATTACGGATGAATCACAATTTTTCACAGAAAATCAGATTGAAGAGTTAAGATTTTTGGCAGACAGAAAATTTATGGTTATGTGTTATGGGCTTAAAACTGATTTTATGAGTCGGCTTTTTGAGGGAAGTAAGAGGCTTTTAGAATTGGCTGATTGTATTAGGGAAATCCCTGCGCCATGTAAGTGTGGTAAAAAAGCAACATCAATTTTAAAAGTCGATGGAGACAAAGTAATAGTTGAAGGTGAACAAATTGACTTAGGTGGAAATGGAAAATATTTATCTATGTGTCACAAATGTTACGCTGCAAGTGTGCTTTGTGGGCACCCAGTGAACTGTAAAAATTAATATATTCGAGGTGATTTAAATAAACGAAACAGACATTTTTTCTTATTTTGTGAGCCCACCTGCAATGGTGGGTTTAATTATGGCATTTGCCGAGGCTTTAAAAACTTTAGGTTTTCCGCATAAATTCATACCGATTTTTGATGTGGTTTTAGGAATAATTCTAGCTATTTTGGTTTATGGGCTTGAGTTAGGTTTTGGAGTTTTAAAAAGCTGTGTGGTTGGTTTGGCTTTTGGACTTAGTGCTTGCGGGCTTTTTAGCGGTATTAAAAACACAATATCTTAGGAAGGAGTAAAAATATGGAAGTAAAAGGCATTGATGTTTCGCAGTGGGAAAATGGGTTTAATTTTTCAGCACTGAGAAACAGTGAATATAAATTTGCGATATTAAGGGGAGGTTATACAGGTTATGGCAAAAAAAGGACAAAAAACAAAGACGATTTATTCGAGCAATTTTATAGAAGTGCTAAATCCAATAATGTTCCGGTTGGCGCCTATTATTATTCTTGCGCTGACAATTATCAGTTTGGTAAAGAGGAAGCTCTTTTCTTCTACGAAAACTGTCTAAAAGGCAAACAGTTTGAATACCCAGTATACATAGATGTCGAAGAGACCCGTTGGCAAAGTAGTGACAAAAACGGTGTGACAGACGCAATAATTGCTTTTTGCGACACTTTAGAGGAAAAAGGTTTTTACGTTGGGGTTTACGCCTCTAAGAGTTGGTTTAGAGATAAAATAGACACGGCACGACTAAATGATTACACAAAGTGGCAAGCTGACTGGACCCAAAACGGACCTAATTTTTATTGGCCTGGCACTCATATTTGGCAAAACAGTGATGATCTTAGGTTGGGCGGTTCTATAGTTGATTCAAACATTTGCTACGTAGATTTTCCGTCAATTATTAAAAACGGTGGTTTTAACGGGTTTGGAAAGACCGATCAAGGTAGTGCTGCAAAACCTTCTGAACCTATAATTTACACCGTCCAAAGAGGTGACACATTAAGTCAAATTGCGCAGAGGTATCACACTACGGTTAAAGCTTTGGCTGAAAAAAACAATATAAGAAACGTAGATCTTATTTATGTGGGGCAAAAGTTAAAAATATAATTGACTTTGCGTTCTTCAAAAATGTACAAAAAACACAAAAAACATATTATTGCTTTTTAAAAAATATTAAGATTAAATATGCAAAATAAAATAAATACAAAAATATTATTTATTTTAAGTAAAAAAAGTGTTAATATACAAATGATTTATATTTTAAACAAAAATAAGGAGAAATAAAAAATAAAACCAGTTGCATATCCGGAATTAGCTGCAGAAATGGCAAAAAAAGGTGATTCACAGAAAGATGTTGCTGACATGCTGGCTGTATCAGCATCGGCAGTTAACCGTAAAATAAGGGGAATCTCGGATTGGACAGTAACTGAAATTTACATGCTTTGCGATCATTACGAAAAATCTTTCGAAGTTTTATTCAAAGAAAAGAGGTAATTTTTTTGTCTACTTTATACCAAATGACGGCACAAGCGCAGTTTTTATACGACCTTTTAGAAAACGGAGAGATAGATGCACAAACGCTGGAAAACACTCTAGAATGCATTGGTGCGAATGAAAAATTAGAGAGTTATATTTATATTCAAAAGCAATTAGAAAGCGATTTAGCGGCTTTAAAAGGCGAAAAAGACCGATTAAAAAGAAAGATGGAATCGATTAACAAAAATATAGAAAAAATGAAGTCCGCGGTTTTGATTTATATGCAAACGGCGGGCCTAAAGAAAGCCAAGGCTGGGACTTTTAATCTTTCTATTGGGACTTCTGAAAAAGTACATGTGATTGATGAAGACAAAATCCCCATAGATTTTTTATTGGAACAAAGACCCAAAATTGACATTGCTTCATTGCGCAAATTTTTAAAAAGCGGTGGTACAACACCTGGTGCTGTTTTAGAACAAACAGAATATATTAGAGCGAGGTAAAAATTGTGGTCAAAGTTTACAAAAAATTATTAGCAATACAAAGCGAATTAAAGGCTCCAAAAACACAGTACAACAATTTTGGAAGGTATAAGTACAGAAATTGTGAAGATATCTTAGAGGCTTTAAAACCAATTCTTGCCAAAAACATGGCAATAATAACCATTAGCGATGAAGTGGTGCCTGCTGGCGAAAGATTTTATGTTAAGGCAACCGCCAAAATAACAGACGCAGAAAGCGGCGAAAGTGTAGAAACCACAGCTTTTGCGAGGGAAGAAGACAGTAAAAAAGGCATGGATGGCAGCCAACTGACGGGAAGTTCTAGCAGTTATGCCAGAAAGTACGCCTTAAACGGGCTTTTTGCGATAGATGACACAAAAGACGCTGATTTCCAAAACGAAGAGAGATCAGAGTACAAGAAAGCTTTTGCGGACTATTACAAACATGAATTAAAAGAAACTTTGGCAAATTATTGCAAAAAAGCTAATACAAACCCATCAGAAGTGAAGTTAATGCTTATGAATGAATTAAAAGTTGATTTTAATAAATTAGACTCAGAAAACATAAAAAGAATGGTTATATTTTTAAAAGAAAAAATGAAAGAGGTAGCTTAATGAACAAAGTTTGTCTTCTAGGAAGAATTTGCGCAGACCCTGCGGTTAAAGAAATAAATGGCAAAAACAAACTTGCAGATTTTACTTTAGCTGTTGACAGAGGTCTTAGTAAAGAGGCAAAAGAAAAAGCCAAACAAACGGCAGATTTTATACGTTGCAAGGCGTGGAGCCAAAAAGCTGAATTGATAGAAAAGTATTTAAAAAAAGGCGACCAACTAGCACTAACTGGAAAAATTCAGACCGGGAGTTATGAAGACGGTGACGGGAAAAAAATTTACACAACCGACGTAATAGTTGAGGGCATAGACTTTGTAAGAAAACAGAGCTTTGAAGAAAGTGAGCCTAAACAAAGCAGTATATTTGAAGAATCGGATTTACCGTTTTAATGAGTAAATATAAAAACAAAAAAATCACGGTTGGTGATCTGCACTTTGATAGTTTAAAAGAGGCTCTAAGATACACAGAACTGTTAGAGCGCCAAAAAGCGGGCTTTATAACAGATTTAAGAACTCAAGTTAGGTTTGAATTAATTCCAAAACAAAAAGGCGAAAGAGCGTGTTTTTATGTAGCTGACTTTGTTTACAAAGACCTGGAAGGTAATACGGTGGTAGAAGACGTTAAGGGCTCAAAGCGGATGTTAACTGACGTTTACAAGATAAAGAAAAAGCTGATGCTAAAAGTACATGGCATCAAGGTAAAAGAAATATTTTGAGAAAACACTTTATTTTTTTATAATGCCCTATATAGCAAAAACGCCTCGAAAAGCGAGGCAAAAAATACATTATACCAGAAAGGAATCCAGTTATACAAAAAACCACATTTAATATAACTAGAAATTCAAACAAAATCAAAAACCAAAAAACAAAGGTTGTTTAATTTTGTAAATTCATTCTAGCAGATTTTTTTTAGAAAGGAAAGCAAAAATTTTGAAAATGTTAAATTTCTCTGATTATGACAAAAAAACTTAGTTTAAAAAAAAAAAAATGGTAATTTTGTTGTAATAAAAAAATTTAATTTTTAAATATTTCAGTGCTTTGTGCACAATTTTTTCAGAAAGGTTTCCTAGTTATACAAAAGTTATAATTTTGTATAATTGGGAATTTAGGTAAAAATGAAGGAAATAAAACTTTCAAGTTTAACAAATAATAAAAATCAGGGCAAATATAAAGAATCAATAAAAAATAACGTTGAATTTAATGATAATTTAACAAAAAACGTAGAAATAAAAAAAGAGACGCAAGAACTGCGTCCAAATTCTGAGATAAAAACAGAGTTGGCCACAGCAATGCCAACTCATAATTTTATAGAAAACAGTCTAGTGATACTCACTAAGCAGACGCTAGACATTTTTTTACGGCAAGAAAACCCATCAGAGTTAATTGCCTTATACACATTTTACTACTACACGGCAAAATGGCAACAGACAAATCGACCAAAATGTACGACCGGGTATGTGGCTAAAGCATTACACTGGGGTATCAAGAAAACACAAAAAATAAAAAAACAATTATTAGAATTTGGACTGATAGAGGATGCAAGGGCAGTAGAACCTCTAACAGGAAGAGTTCTTGGTCATTACATCAAGATAAATTACATTTTCAAAAAAGAAACACTCGAAAAAAATCAAAAATGCGCAAATTATTCCACCCAGTCATTTTGTGCGCAAATTGAAAGCCAAAACCCCAGTATTTTAGCCAAAGATTCCACCCAGTCATTTTTCCACCGGGTGGAAAAAAGAGCGACAAATGCTTTAAGTACTAATAATAAAAATGCTTTAAGTACTGATAATAATAAATATATACGCGCAAAGGATTGCGCGAGTGTACTAATAGAGCCAGATACAGAGTCAAAAAATAATAAGTGCGCAAATAAATGCGCAAATGCGCAACCTCTAATCGAAAATAAAAATACTGAACCTTTATCAGTTACTAAAAATAAATCTTTGCGCAAATCAAAACCTAAGTTGGCACCCAAAGTGTTAGAAGAGGAGTTCAACACGGTTTGGGATTTATACCCCAAGAAAAAAGACAAAACTAGAGCTTTCAAAGCTTTTTCAAAAGCGCGCAAAGAGGGTGTACCACTCGAAAAAATTCGCGAAGGCGTTCAAAAGTACGTACAGGAAATAGAAAATACTGGTATTGCGCATCAGTACATCAAATACGGAAGTACTTGGTTTAACAACAGATGCTGGGAAGATGAATACGATACGAATACAAAATCTAGTTACGACTTGAATGCGTACGAAAAGTCTATGGACACTTTCGTAAGTGAGCCTGAAAAGCCACCAGAGCGATTAGGTCTTTGGCTTTAAATTGAATTTATGTTTCTAACTGGGAGCACAAACACCTCTCTCGCGGCTTCTAAGGGGCCAAATTTAAACGAAAACAGGATAGTAATGTAATTTTACCTTTTAACTATAAAAACGCGTTGTAGGGCGTTTAAATCGATTTTAGAGATATATAAGCTGAAAACTTAATGTTTATGAGGGTTTATGGAGTCTATTGCTGAACAGCTGAAAATAAAACTGGAAGAAATGAAAAATAAATACGCAAAAAAATTGCTCCTGATAAAAAAATCAGAAGCTGAAGATGTAAATCCAGATCAAAAAATGTGTGACGCCTTTAATCAGCGTGAAGGCAACCTAAACCAAATTGACGGGTTCGATTGCAAAGCATGTAAAAACCGTGGCGGTTTTATGCGTCTAAGCGAAAATGGAAACCCTGTCTTCCGCAAATGCGCTTGTATGAATACAAGGGAGATGTTGAAAAACCTCAAAGACAGTGGGCTTGCTGATTATATCACAAAATATTCTTTTGACAACTACATAGATTCGCAAGATTGGCAAAAAGAAATTAAAAAATCAGCTACAGATTTTGTGAAAGACGCTGAAAACAAGTGGTTTTTTATCGGTGGACAAAGTGGTGCAGGCAAAACTCACATATGCACGGCAATTACAGCTGAGTTTTTGAAACAAGGGAAAAAAGCGCATTACATGCTTTGGAGAGATGAGTCAATGAAAATAAAAAGCCTGATAACGGAAGGTGAAAAATATGAGCATGCAGTTTTTAAGTTAAAAACAGTGGAAGTTTTGTATATCGATGATTTGTTTAAAACAGGCAAAGACCTAAATGGAAAAGTGCAAAGACCCACAACCGCTGATATTAATCTCGCTTTTGAAATTATAAACTACAGGTATAACAATAAAAATTTAGTCACAATTATTTCCAGCGAAAGAAATATCAGAGAGATTATGGAAATTGACGAAGCTATAGGTGGAAGAATTTTTGAGTTGAGCAGTAAAAAAAATTACGCAGTTAATATCAGCAATAATGTGAGTAAAAATTATCGCAGGAAAACTATTAGAGAAATATAACAAACGTTGAATGGCTCATACGAGGCTTCTAAGGGCCTAAATTTGAACAAAAAGTATCAGGTAATACAATTAATCAAATAAAAAAACAGGCTCATTTTGGGCTGTTTAAAGCGAGGTGTGATATATCGAAGATTTGGAGCCTCTATTGGCTGAATTCGAAAAACTTAAAAATAAATATATCAGGCTCTGTGAGCGCAGGGACAAACTCGAACAAATTGTCAGAATTCACTCGGCACAATTTTCTGATACCAAGATTTTTAACACCACTATCAGAGATAAATTTGCGTTTTACCTCGAAAATAAATTTATTTTAAATTTTGATAAAAAAATAAGCAAAATAGAAATTAAATTAAAAAAAATGAAAGAATTTTTCGCAAAAAATGAGTAAAAAAGCTTGACTTTTATTCGAAAATTGACAAAATAAAGATAATGGTTATTTAAGACCATTTTTTTATACATCCATTTCCTCCTATATTTTCCTTTTTCTGAACTACCTACTTAAACTTTCTAGTGGCGGAAGACTTGACTTTGTAAGTATAAACACACCTGATGACGTGAATAAGGCGGTAAAAATCGACAAAAAGATTGTGCGTGATTTGATATCAGTTGGAAAAAAGGTGCTGCTGTGGCTGTATCGTATTGTAAGCTGTTTAACTTGCTAAACTCTAAACATATACTTCTGCAGAGTCTGTGCAAGAAATTTAAAATTAGTTCGAACGCAGAAAAAAAGATTCGAAAAAACAAATATGTTTCACTCGAAGCTCTGGATATTATTTGCGCTGCACTGGATTGTAAGATTGAGAATATCATTGAGTTTGTACCTGATAATGTGGAGCCTAAAATCGATGTTTAAGTCATGCTCTATTTGCGGTGGTATACATCTCTTTGGTTCAGGTAAGTGCCAGAAGAACAGATATAAGATCGGTTATGACGGGAAGCCCAGACGTGATATAGGACACAGGTTACGACAGAACTCTCGCTTAAATAAGCTTGCTAAAACGTTTAAAGAGGATAATAAAAATCTTTGCGCTTTGTGCTTATTAGACGGAGTTGTAAGCTCTAAACAGATTGAAGTACATCATATAGAGCCTTTAAAAAACAGGCCGGATCTGGCTTACGATTGTGATAACTTAATTTGTCTTTGCTCTGCGCACCATAAGTTGGCTGAAAGAGGTGTGTACAGCAAAGATTATCTGCGTAAAATTAAGCCCCCCCTGGGCGTGTAGGCATAAAAAAAAACGCGTGAACAAT
>JAEIGA010001813.1_pt1 | contig 33848 bp, 50 predicted proteins | sample 9270691 | NCBI WGS metagenome assembly JAEIGA01 (sample SAMN17057246, study PRJNA624740) | gut metagenome | biome: biome; isolation source: fecal sample | host: Bos grunniens | place: China: Xizang | collected 2019 | reverse complement strand
TGCTCGAAAAACTGCGGGCAATTGTAGGCATTTGAGCAGAAAGGAGCATTCCGACATGTCACGCGCAGAAGCCGAAGCACAGAAATTAACCGAAAATCAGGGCATTCTCTGGCGACCATTGCTTGCAGACGGCATTGAAAATGATTATCTGATTTCTGAACGGCGCGAGATATTCCAGTTCCGGCGGCGCACCCTGCTTTCGTGCAAAGGGAAGAACACCGTTCGCCTGCAATGCGGGCAGAAATCCAAGTCGTTCCGGCTCGATACGCTGATGCGCACCGCATTCCCGGAACAGTTCCCGGAGGAGTGCGAAGCATGGCGCACGATTCTCCTCAATGGTGAACCGTCCTGCTACGAAGTGGCTGCCAGCGGCAAGGTCAGACGGCGGGATACACACCGGCTGCTTCGTCCTGTACAGCGAGCCGACGGCTATTGTCTGCTCCGGCTGCGGCATAAGGGGCAGACCGTGCCGCTGTATCTGCACCGGATTGTTGCGGCGGCATTTCTGCCGGAATGCGGCAGCATCCGGCACAAGGACGGAAACAGGGGGAACAATGCTGCTGCCAACCTCGAATCCCGTCCGCAGAACAGGAGGCGTAATTGTGAATGACATCGAATCCCTGAAACACAGACTCACAAACAAGCAGCGTCGCGTTACGCTGCGGTATCACTACTACGAGATGAAACAGGCAATGCACCATGTTTCGGCGCTCATTCCGCCGGAGTTCCGGTCGCTGACCTACGTGCTCGGCTGGTGCGCCAAGGCGGTGGACTCGCTGTCTGACCGCATCGTATTTGATGGATTCGGGAACGATATCGGAAAATTCACCGAAATCTACCGGCTCAACAATGCCGATGTTCTGCATGGGTCGGCGGTGCTTTCTGCGCTGATTTCCTCGTGCAGTTTTCTCTACATCGGGCGGGATACAGACGGCTACCCGACGATCGAATGCATCGACGGCGGCAATGCGACAGGCATCATTGACCCGACCACCAACCTCATCACAGAGGGTTACGCCGTCCTGCGCCGTGACGAGCCAACCAAACAGCCGACCCTTGAGGCGCACTTTCTGCCATACCGGACGGAATACATTCAGGACGGCAGAACCGTTGGCGTATTCGAACACCGCGCTCCTTATCCCCTGCTCGTGCCAGTGATTTTCCGACCGGATGCGCACCGTCCGTTCGGGCATTCGCGCATTTCACGCGCCTGCATGGAAATTGTGCAGAGCGCTTTGCGGACGATGCTGCGCACAGAAGTGGCAGCGGAATTTTACTCCGTGCCGCAGAAGTACATCCTCGGTCTGATGGGGCGTGAGAACCCGGAAACCGGCGAAATACAGGTCGATTTCAACAGCAGGCGGGCGACGCTTTCGAGTTTTCTGTATTTCACCAAGGATGAGGACGGACAATCTCCGACGCTCGGACAGTTCGAGGTGGGGAGCATGACCCCTTTTCTCGATCAGATGAAAATGCTCGCGTCCCTCTTTGCCGCCGAAACCGGTCTGACCCTCGATGATCTGGGCTTCTCGACCGACAATCCGGCTTCCGAGGAGTCGATCAAGGCGGCACATGAGAACCTCCGGCTGACAGCCCGCAGAGCGCAGCAGACATTCGGAACCGGCTTCCTGAATGCGGGGTATCTGGCTGCCTGCATCCGTGACCGGTACAGCTACGAGCGCAAGGCGTTTGCGGGTGTCAGTTGCCAGTGGCTTCCGATCTTCGAGCCGGATGCGGCGGCGCTGGGCGTTCTGGGGGATGCGATTCTGAAAATCAATCAGGCAAGCGAGGGCTTCATGGGCGCACGGAATATCCGGGCGCTCACCGGACTGCGGAGTGATGCGGAATGACACTGCAAGCGCTGTATCAGGCATTTCAGAGAAGATGCGTGCTTGACACGCTGCTTCGCAGTCTCCGGAAGCGGATTGACAGCGGCAGCGCAGATTTCAGCGACACGGCGGCATACGCGGAACGCATCGCCAATCTGCTTGGCAATACGCTGTCCAAACACATCGAAAGCATCCCGGTCAGTGAACGGGAGCAGGTCTGCAAGTGGCTCTTACAGGCGCAATACAAGGACATAAATTCGATTTGTGAGGTTGTGCAGACGGCGCTGGACGAAGCGCAGGGCATTCACCTTGCGCCGCAGAAAGCACCGTTCCCGGCGGAGCGTGTGCAGCAGATCGCGCACTCGCTCCTTGACCCGAATGTGAAGCCGGAAACCATCCAGCGCCGTGCCAATCAGCCCGTGGCAACCGTCGCAAAGTCGTTTCATGATGATTATATCAAGACCAATGCCAAGCTAAGGAATGATCTTGGCTTCAAGTGCTACCTCGACCGCGTGGCGGCAACCGGCTGCTGTGCATGGTGTACGAGGATTGCAGGGCGTTACGTTTACGGCGAGCATCCGGATGATATTTTCCGGCGGCATGACAACTGCTCGTGTACTGTCACGTTCGAGAACGGTCGGCAGCGGCAGGATGTCTGGAGCAAGCGGTCATGGGATGCGCAAGACCCGAAGGAAATCGAACGGGTGGCATCCAGACCTGCGGGGTTGACACAGCAGCAGGCGGAACAGTTGCAGGAAATTATGATGAACGGCTTGACAATGCCGGGAAACGGGAGTATAATAGAAGATAGAAGAACAGGCATCATCCTAAACACGAAGCTATATCACGATGAGGTTGTTTTTAGGAAAATAACGGATGAAAGAATAGAGCATATTGCACCTTTGAAGATTGATTCGTTAAGCCTCGAAAACAATCAGAAGTTAACAAAAGGCTGTAAAGATATCCTCGAGTATATGCGCAATGAGACTTTAGGACGGGAAGGCGCTATCGTATTTGATATGAATATGTCTGAAATTGACCGTTATATGTCGGAGAGAGTTGCATCTTCAGTTTCAGCAAAAACATACACAGAATCTTGTATTGTACTCCACAATCATCCAAGCGATACTTTGTTGAGTGACAGTGATTTGTGGCGCTTTTACGAGCATGACGAGTATAAGATCCTTGGTGCAATAGGACATAATGGGTCAACATATTTTGTTGAAAAAACAGCGGATTATGATGCATTTGGTTTCTGGGATTATCTGGAGGAATGTAAACTCGATTTTCCTGCGCAGATGTCACCTGTTGACAGGGTGAAGTATGTTGAGAAAGTGATGAAAGGAGCTGACAAATATGGCATCCGATTCCACACGAGCGTTTATCATGAAAGCGATTGAGCGTTCTAAAATTGCCGAGCCCTATCCTGATGGCTTTTTAGATTCACAGCCGGATGACATTTTCCCTGCATCCGATCAAGTTGAACAGCTTGACCAGCGCCGAGTAACTGCAACAATGGCAAAAATAGCACTAGACAAGTATTTTTCCGCGCACCCTGATGATTCGATTGAAAATTATATCTGAACCCACCCAGCAATGAGTGGGTTTTCTCATACCCCAACGGAGGTGAACCAAACCCATGCCCAATCCCCCCAGAGCAAAGCCGGCAGGCGACCGTCGCCCGAACCTGCGCCCCGATCACAACGGCACACAGCGGGCGCAGTTCGAATCGAACAAAAAGAAAATCTATGCCTCGCAGAAAGTCTGCGGGATATGCGGACAGCCGGTCGATTTCAGCCTGAAATTCCCGCATCCCCTCTCCCCCTGCATCGACCACATCATCCCCGTGAGCAAGGGCGGGCATCCGTCGGACATCCAGAATCTACAGCTTGCGCATATGTGCTGCAATCGGCAGAAATCGGATAAACTCGTCCGGAAAATAGAATTTGTACAGGAAACTCGCGCCATCGACAACCGCACGTTGCCACAGTCACTGGACTGGAAAAATTTATAATCACAAGGAGGTCATACAATGAACACAACATGGGAATTTAACGGCGTTTCGCTCACTTTGGATCTGGACGACATCGCCACAATGGAACGCTATGAGCAGGCATTTACCGCGATGCAGCAGCGATTCGGCGAACAGGAGGCGAATGCCACCACTGCCGGGAAACTGCGCATTTACTGCGAATCCATCCGCTTTCTGTTCGATACGATTTTCGGATTCGGCACGGCGGCTGCCCTGATGGGTGACGGGCTTTCCATCAGCAAATGCGAGGACGCTTATGACAGCTTCCTGACATTCGTGCAGGCACAGACGGTCGAGCGCACGCAGCGCCACGAGCAGATGGTGCGCAAATTCATGCCGAATCGTGCCCAGCGCCGTGCTGCTGCCAAAGCATGATCTCCATCCTGACCGAACCGCTGCCGGACTGCATCGAAGCGGATGGGCAGAAGCTTCCGGTTCTGACGGATTTCCGCGATTGGCTGCGGTTTCTGCTGCTGCTTTCCTCTGATCTGCCAGACCATGAGAAAGCCGCCATGCTTCCCCTCTGGCTGCGCGAACCCGTACCACTGACCCCGGCAATCGTCCGGGGACTGACAACATTTTGCGAAGCGTCCGCGCTCGACCCCGACCCGCCGGAAACGGATGCCGATGACCCGCCGCCGCCGATGCGACCGCCGACTTGGGACTGGACGATTGACGGCAAGTTCGTTCTCGGCGATTTCCGGCGGTATTATCACATAGATTTACTGCGCCCTGATTCCCTGCACTGGTGGGAGTTCAAGGCGCTTTTTCTGGCGCTGCCGACGGAGTCACGCTCGATGGAACGCATCGGCATCCGCGGGACAGACCTTTCCAAAATCCAAGGAAAGGAACGTAAAAAACACATCGCCGAACTCCAGCGCCGCATCGCCCTGCCATTCCGTGTGGATGCGGATGCCATCGGGGATGTATTTGCAAGTATGATTTGAGGTGAAATGATGCATCCAGAAACATTAGATAAAATCAACGCTCTGACCCGGCGCACCTTCCGGGCGGAAGAACTGTATACCTTCCCTGTCACGCTCTGCGACAACGACATCGACCGGGACGGGGAACGTTTTTCGGACGATGCGCTGGATAAACTGGCGGTGCTGTACATCGGAAGGACGGGTATCTTCGACCATAATCCGAGTGCCGGGAACCAGTCGGCACGCATTTACGATACCGAGGTCATCACTGACCCGGAGAAGAAAACTGCGTGGGGCGGCGTATACCGGTATCTGAAAGGCTATGCCTACATGGTCAAGACGGCTTCCAACGCCGACCTCATCAAAGAGATCGACGCGGGCATCAAGAAGGAAGTCAGTGTCTCGTGCAGCGCATCCAGCCGCACCTGCTCTGTATGTGGCACAGACCGCAGCACAGGATGCGAACACACAAACGGAAAAACTTATGGCGGGAACATCTGCCATACCATACTCGACGGCATTACAGATGCTTATGAATGGAGTTTTGTCGCTGTCCCTGCGCAGCCTGACGCAGGTGTGACAAAGCAATACACCAAAGGAGGCACCAAGATGGAACAGGAATTTACCCCTATCACCACCCAGAAGGACTTTGACACGGCTGTACAGCAGGCGGTTGACACGGCTGTGACGGCAAAGGCGGCAGAGTTCGAGGGCTGGATTTCGCCGGAGGATGCGGCAGCGCTGCACCAGCAGGTCACGGATCTGACAGCCGAGAACCAGTCCATGAAAATGAAGTCGCTGCGCCAGAAAGCCGCACAGGATGCCGGACTTGCACCGGAACTGGCGGATCGTCTGGTCGGCGAAACTGCCGAGGAACTTGCCAGTGATGCGCAGGCACTCGCCGCCATCACCAACAAGGGATTCGCAACGCCGCATTTCGAGCAGCCCGACCGCGCCGATGCACTGTGTGGCACCGATGCCGCACTGCTCGATGCACTTGACTAAGAAAGCCAGCCTGCTAACGAAAGGAGAAATCAACTATGGCAACCATTACCACCACAACCGCCTCCGGCAAGAAGCTGTTCAATCCGGAACTGACGACCGAACTGTTCAATAAGGTCAAGGGTGCTTCCACTCTCGCAAAGCTTTCCGGCGCAGAGCCGATTCCGTTCTCCGGTATGGACGTGTTCACGTTCTCGATGGACGGCGAGGCTTCCATCGTCGGAGAGGGCGCTCAGAAGCCCGCCGGTGAAGCAGAATTCGGCGTAGTGACGATCGCACCGGTCAAGGTCGTTTACCAGCATCGCCTGACGGATGAGTTCATTCACATGGCAAAGGAAAAGCGCCTGCCATATATGCACGCCTTCACCGACGGCTTCTCCAAAAAGATCGCGCGTGCCGTCGATATCATGTCGTTCCACGGTGTCAATCCGGCGACCGGCACGGCATCTGCCGTCATCGGCACGAATCATTTCGACGCTGCTGTGACGGCTACCGTGACTTATGACGCATCTCAGCCTGACGAGAACATCGACAGCGCGGTGCAGGTCATCCAGACTGCCGGCGGTGATATCAGTGGCATTGCGATGAATCCGGCATTCGGGGCAGCGCTCGGTGCCATGAAAGCTTCCGGCACAGGTCTGCCGATCTATCCGGACTACCGTTTCGGCGGCAATCCGGGCAATTTCGGCGGTCTGCGTGCGGATATCAACAATACCGTTTCGTTTGGCGCTGCGGCAACCGTCGGCGCTGCTGACCGTGCGATCATCGGTGATTTTGCCAATGCCTTCCGCTGGGGCTACGCCGAGCGCATCACGTTCGAGGTGATCGAGTTCGGTGATCCGGACGGTCAGGGCGACCTGAAGCAGCAGAATCAGGTGTGCCTGCGTTCCGAGGCGTATGTCGGTTGGGGCATCCTTGATCCGGCTTCGTTCGTGCGCATCAAGGCGGGCGACTGATGCAGTATCGTCACAAGAAAACCGGTGCGGTGATCGACATTGCTTCTGTACTGCATTCTCCGGAATGGGAAGCTGTTCCGGAGAATGCAGCGAACGCGGAGGAAGCGGAACCGAAGCCGCGCAGGAAGGCGGTGAAAGCGGATGGCGAAAACTTACGCACAGGTCAGTGATATCACAGCCCTCGGACGGACGCTTTCGGCAGCGCAGGAGGAAGCGGCAGAACGCCTCATCGAGTACGCATCTGCCCGTCTGCGCGTGATTGCACGAAAGGTCGGGAAAGACCTCGATGCGATGATTGCCGATACAGTGGGCGGCGAGGATTTCACCCTTGCGGTGAATTACGCCGTGGTGCAGGTTGTGTGCCGTGCGCTTGACGGTATGGATGCCGGTTCTGCCGCGCTCTCACAGGGCAGCCAGACGCTCGGCGCGTATTCCGTGCAGATGACGTATTACAATCCGGGGCAGCTTTGCTATTTCACGAAGTCGGAGCTGAAAGAACTCGGACTGTACCGGTCGCAGCAATTTGGTGCTTTGGAGTTATGGGCAGGAGGCGATGGTACATGACGTTTCCGACCAATATTCCTGCCGTGACCATCTGGGAAAAGACCGTCGTGAACCGTGCGGCGGCTTACATCCGGCACGAAACCGGTGCGGCGTACTGGCAGGACAACCGCGGACAGACACAGGGACACGATGAGGATGACAGCATCTTTCTGGCAATCCATGCAAGTGCGGTCACGGATGGGTACATCCCGAAGGTGAATGACCGTGTACTTCCCGGCAGTGTCCCCGACGAGCAGCCGCCGCAAACGGCATATACGGTCGGAAATGTCAAGGATTTACGCTTTGGCAGCGCAATGATGCAGCATATCGAGGTGATTTTGAAATGATTTCATTCAAGGGCATCACATTCCCTGCTGACTTTAACGGGAACGTGAAAAAAGCATTCGCCACGCGACAGAATGCGCTCGATGCCAAATGCATTGCGCTCGTGGAGGACTACACGCCAATTGCAATGAGGCGCTTCGAAAACCGCGGCAAAATGTCGAAATCCTACCGGCAAGAATCCCCCGGTGTCATCATCAACACGGAGCCGAAAGCACGGCGGGAGTATTACATCAACAAAGGCGGTTCCGGCGGCAAACGCGGGAAATACGGGTTTCGCCGCATGGTTGCTGACCACAAGGAAGAACTGCGGAATATCGCGGAGAAAGGAAAATCATGACCATCATCGAACACCTGCGCGAATACATCATGATCTATCCCGATCTGCCGCCGGGTGCGGTCGGGATCGACTATCTGGGCAGCGACCCCACGCAGTTCACGCTGGAGCCTGTCCCCTGCGACCCGGTTTTCCGGCGCTATACCGATGGCGGTACGCTGCGGCAATTCCTGTTCGTATTTGCGTCACGGTCGTACTATGGCGCGGATGTCGCACAGTGCGCCGAAAATCAGGCGCTGTTCGAAGGGCTTGACCGCTGGCTGCGGGACAACGATGCAGACGGCATCCTCCCGAACCTCGGTGCGCATCGCGCCGCCGTTTCACTCGAAGTCCTGACATCCGGCTACGCTTTTGCAGAGGATGCCAAAACCGCACGCTATCAGATGCAGCTTCGGCTCATCTATGAAGAAATCTAAATTTCAGGAGGAATTACTATGCCTAACATTCAGGAACGCCACAAGATGCTTGCTTTCTACGGTGTCCCCTCGTCCGGGACTGCCGGGTATGTGTTCACCCGTATGCACTATTTCACACAGCTTGCCACCAGCAAGAACCCCATCGAACACAACCGCAAGTATGTTGATGAAGCCACCCAGCGCAATGATGTGGTCGGCTATGATACGTCCATTGCTTACGGTTTCGACAAATATATCGGGGATACCGTTCTCACCGATATCATGAACATCCACACCAAGGAAAAAACCGGTGCGGATGCCATTCGCCCCATCTTCGTAGTAGACACGGCAGACGGAACGGCAACCATGCGAAATTATGCCGTCATTCCCGGCTCGGAGGGCGACGATGCAAACATCTACACTTACTCCGGTACCTTCAAGGCGAACGGCGAACTCACATACGGCACTGCCACTTCCACCGACAACTGGGCAACAGCAACATTTACGGCGGAAGCGGAAACACCGTAATCTGATACACACAGGAGGGCAGTATGTCCGAGATCAGGAAAGGAAAACAGACCCCCACCTGTTCGGTCGTGCTGCCCTATCAGATTTCCCACGGCAGTGATGCGGTCGAACAGTACAACCGCAGCGGACGAACCGCACAGGACTGGCAGGCACTCATGATGGAAGATATCATGGCGGTCGGTACGGACGGGCTGTGGATTCACATGAAGTTCGGCTGGTCGATTCCCCGACGCAACGGCAAGTCGGAACTGCTCATCATGCGGAGTATATGGGCGCTCACCCACGGCGAACGGGTACTCTATACAGCGCACCGCACTTCCACGTCCTCCAATGCATGGGAGAAAATCTGTTCACTCCTCGAAAAAATCGGCTACCGCGAGGGTGAGGATTACAAGACCTACAAAACACGCGGCGCAGAGCGCATTGAATGGCTTGCAGACAATTCCGGGGCGCTTATCAATTTCCGGACACGCTCCAGCAAGGGCGGTCTGGGTGAGGGCTACGACCTGCTCATCATCGACGAAGCACAAGAGTACACTGCCGATCAGGAATCGGCTTTGAAGTATGTCGTCACATCATCACCAAATCCGCAGACGCTTATGTGCGGTACACCGCCGACTGCCGTTTCGTCCGGCGATGTATTTGCAAAACTGCGCCGGAAGGTTCTCACCGGAGCCGAGGTGGATGCAGGATGGGCGGAATGGTCTGTACCGGCGCTGACCGATGCGCACGACCCGGAACTCTGGTACGAAACCAATCCTTCTCTTGGCTATATTCTGACAGAGCGTACCATCCGTTCCGAGCTGGGAGACGATCAGGTAGATGACAACATCCAGCGCCTTGGACTTTGGCTTGTGTATTCGCAGAAATCCGCCATTTCGGAAAAAGAGTGGCTGGCGCATACAGCGGATGCAAAACCGGAGCCTGCGGCACCTGTCCGCGTTTTCTACGGCGTAAAGTACGCACACAAAACCGGACAGGTTTCTCTCGCTGCGGCTGTCCGGCTCACGGATGGTCGCATCTTCGTGGAAGGCATCGACTGCCGGAGCGTGCGGGACGGAACGGCTTGGATAATTGCGTATCTGCGGGCAAAGAGCGCGGAAATCGTTGCCATTGACGGCGCGGCAGGTGCGCCCATCCTCGCCGCGGATATGGCAGATGCGGGCGTGAAATGTAAACACATCTTGCCGAAAGTCGCCGATGTTATCACAGCAAACACGCTTTTCGAAACGAACCTGTTCGGCGGACAGATCGTCCACGCGGCGCAGCCTTCTCTGACGCAGATCGCGTCAAATTGCGAGCATCGTGCGCTCGGAAGCAGCGGCGGATTTGGCTATACGTCACTGCTGGACGGCGCGGATGCCAGTCTGCTTGAAGCCGTAACGCTGGCGCATTGGGCTTGTGCTTCGGCAAAGCCGAAACGTCGGCAGCAGATCATAGGATACTGATACACATTACACACCAAAAGAGGTGACATCCATGCCGTTTGACGGTACGCTGAAATTTGACACAGCCATTGACAAGAAGGGCTTTGATGCAGGGCTGAAAAATCTGAACAGCCTTGCACAGAAGGGGCTTGGTGCCATCGGCAGTCTCGGCAAGCACGCCGGGGCTGCCCTTGCTGACGGACTGAAAATCGCAGCCGGTGCGGTGGCGGCAGGAACGGCTGCGGTGGCTGCCATCGGCAAGCAGGCGCTCGATGCCTATGCAGATTTCGAACAGCTTTCCGGCGGCGTGGAAACCCTGTTCGGGGACGCGGCACAGACCGTTATGGAGAACGCCGCCAAAGCCTTCCGGACTGCCGGGATGAGCGCCAACGCCTATATGGAAACCGCCACGGCTTCCGCTGCTGCAATGATTGACAGCCTTGCCGGTGACACACAGAAAGCCGCGGAACTGACCGATATGGCGGTCACGGACATGGCGGATAACATCAACAAAATGGGTACCGCTGCGGAAGCCGTCCAGAATGCCTACGCCGGGTTTGCCAAGGGCAATTTCACCATGCTCGACAATCTAAAGCTCGGCTACGGCGGCACGAAACAGGAAATGGAACGACTGCTTGCCAAAGCGCAGGAGCTGACGGGCGTGCAGTACGATATTTCAAGCTATGCGGACATCGTGCAGGCGATTCATGCGATTCAGGAGAACATGGGTATCACCGGCACCACGGCACGCGAGGCGGGCGAAACCATCTCCGGTTCCGTTGCTGCGATGCAGTCCGCGTGGGACAATCTGCTGGTCGGTATCGCCGATGATACGCAGGATTTCGACAAGCTGACCAATGACCTCGTGACCAGCGCAGAAACGGCTGCGGGGAACATTCTGCCGCGTGTGGAAACCATCGCAGGCGGCATGGTCAAACTCATCGGCTCACTCGGTGACGATGCCGTCAGGGGGCTGACGGACGTGGTGTCCTATGTACCGACTGTCGTAGACACAGGCGTGAAACTCGTTTCAGCGCTCGTGGACGGCGTGACGGCTTCCCTACCGGAACTGCTGCGTGCCGGGAAACATACACTTCTGAACCTTGCAAACGGCATCGTGAACAGCGTCCCGGCGCTGCTCGATGCGTGGGATGGCATCACGGATGGTCTGGTGGAACTTGCGGCGGATCCGCAGATTGCCAAACGCTTGCAGCGAACCGGACGAACGATGCTGACAGCACTCGGCGAGGGGCTGACCCGGAATCTCCCGCTGCTTGTAGGGGCGGGGCTGACGGTATTGCAGGGGCTGATCGACATATTTGTGCAGCCGGGGGCATTCGGCGAAATCCTGAACCTCGGCGTGACGATCCTCTCCATGCTCGGCAGCGCCCTGCTCGACAACCTTCCTGTCCTGCTGCAATGCGGCAGCGAAGTCCTTGCGGCACTTTTAGCGACGCTCTCCGACCCGGCACTCCTGACGGAACTGCTCGATGCGGGGATGCAGATACTTTTCATGCTAATGCGCGGCATTTCGGACAATTCCGGAACACTTCTTGCGGCGGGAATTATGGTGCTGGAAACGCTCGTGCAATACATCGGGGACAACATCGGACTACTGATCGGGGCTGCGATTTCCATTGTGGAGACGCTCGGCGTGTATCTGGCAGGGCACGCGCCGGAACTTGCCACAGCGGGTCTGGATCTGGTAGGTGCCGTGGCGGATGCGATTCTGGACAACATCGACCCGCTGCTCACTGCGGCGATCGCAATCATCACGGCTCTCGCCGAAGCGCTGACCGACCCGGCGCAGATGCAGCCGATGCTGGAGTCAGCCGGCACGCTGATTGCAAAGCTGTTCGGTGCGCTGATGGATGTCTTTACGCTGGACGATAAGGCGGGAGAATTTACCACGGAACTGCTTACAAGCATCGGCAACGCGCTCGCGGAAGTGGACTGGGCGGTACTCGGCAAGGCAATTCTGGACGGCATTTTCTCCGGTTTGCTGGGCGTGGACTTCGATTTTTACGAGTATCTGGACGATTTCAAAGGAAACTTTCTCACCGGCATCAAGGAAATTTTCGGCATTCATTCCCCCTCCCGCGTGATGCGGGATGAAGTCGGCAAGTACCTTGCGCTCGGCATTGGCGAGGGATTCGCTGAAAATCTCCCAGATACTGCTGAAATGATCGAACCTGTCACGGAACTTTCCATCGACATTCCGATCACATTCGATGCATCCGAAGTGCCGGAAGCACAGCATATTCCGGTTACATTTGATGTGGAGAACGCGCCTGAACTCCCGGCAATCCCAGTTGACTTCGACATCCCCAAACTGCCCGAATTTGACCCAATCCCGGTTGACTTCGACATCCCCGAACTTCCCGAATCTGACCCAATCCCGGTTGATTTCGATGTTCCGGAACTTCCCGAATCCGACCCGATTCCAATTGATTTTGATGTTCCGGAACTCCCTGAACCTGACCCAATCCCGGTTGATTTCGACGTTCCCGAACTTCCAGAACTTGATCCAATCCCGGTTGATTTCGACGTTCCCGAACTGCCCGAATCTGACCCAATCCCGGTTGACTTCGATGTTCCCGAACTGCCCGAATCTGACCCGGTTCCGCTTGATTTCGATGTTCCGGAACTGTCGGAACCTGACCCAATCCCGCTTGATTTTGACGTTCCGGAACTCCCTGAACCTGACCCGATTCCGGTGGATTTTGACATCCCCGAACTGCCCGAACCTGACCCGGTTCCGGTTGATTTCGACGTTCCAGAAGTGCCAGAGTTTGACCCAATTCCGGTCGATTTTGACGTTCCCGAACTGCCAGAATCTGACCCGATTCCGCTTGATTTTGACGTTCCCGAACTCCCTGAATCTGACCCGATTCCGGTTGATTTCGATGTTCCCGAACTCCCTGAACCTGACCCAATCCGGGTTGATTTCGATTTTCCGGAACTGCCGGAGTTTGACCCAATTCCGGTTGATTTTGATGTTCCCGAACTTCCAGAACCTGCCCCGGTTCCGGTTGATTTCGACGTTCCCGAACTCCCTGAACCTGACCCAATCCGGGTTGATTTCGATTTTCCGGAACTGCCGGAGTTTGACCCAATTCCGGTTGATTTTGATGTTCCCGAACTTCCAGAACCTGCCCCGGTTCCGGTTGATTTCGACGTTCCGGAACTTCCTGAATCTGACCCGATTCCGGTTGATTTTGATGTTCCGGAACTGCCGGAACCTGACTCGATTCCGGTTGATTTTGACGTTCCCGAACTGCCTGAACCTGACCCGGTTCCAGTTGATTTTGACGTTCCCGAACTGCCGGAACCTGACCCGGTTCCAGACATTCCAGACCCGCGCTTCTGGGATGCGGATTCCCTGCGTATCGCAATCGACCCCGATGCGATGCAACTGCTGCGTGACTGGCAGCTTTCCGTTTCGCCGGAGGCATTGGATGCGCTGCGCGATGCGGTGCCTGCCATCCGCACCGAAGCTGCCGCGCCGGTCGATGCTTCGGGCATTTCCTACATCCAGAACCACTACAGCACGGTCAGCACGACCAACAATCTCACGCAGTCCGCACCCCCGCCTGCCCCGACCGGCGACCTCATCATCCCGGTACAAATCGGCGGGCAGAATCTGGACACCATCGTGATCCGGGCGGCGCAGATTGCCAATGCAAGATCGGGAGGTGCAACGATTTAATGCGATTGTTAGACATTTACAAGGAAACTGCGGACGGCATTTCCCTCCTTGCCGAGGGACTGATTCAGACCGGCAGTACGCTGCTCGACTGCGAACCGCAATCCAAATTCTACACGATGGGCGACGGCACCACCTGCTGCTACGCTACGCCGACTGCCAAGCAGACCATGACCCTCGAACTCGAATGCACGGCAACCGGGGCGGCTGCCATTCGTGCGGCGATGCATCTCGGCTCGTTCCTTGTCGCCGGGATGCGCTTTGGCACCATCGCCGGTGCGGAAACTGTCGGCTATCGGGTTTTCCCCAATGGTTCGGCACAAATCGGGCAGTTGTATGCGGGAGTTGATCTGTTCAGCGCGAAAATCCCGCTGCTCCTCGATGCTTCGGGCATGGAACTGCGCTGGGAGCGTGTGCCGGTGCTGCAAGGCAGCGTTACCCTTGGCGAAACGGCAGACAGTGCGTCGCATTACCGCAAACTGTTGCGACCGGAACCGGTCTGGGAACGCCTTGCGCCAGTATTCGTGCGGACGGAGGCACTTTCGTTTGCGGTCGCTGTTTCACGCGGCGACGGCGGGACGCTGGAGGGGCTGACCTGCACGGCACCCGGTGCGGAACAGCTCACTTTCGACGGCAGCACTCTGACCGGAACGCTGCCGCTGACCATGCGGGACAACCTCCTCGCCATCACATGCCGCCTGACCGGATGCCGCCCGCTGCGGCTCAGAATCCCGGTTTACCGGCAGGCAGGAGGCGGCGCATGACACTGCATGAACATGTTTCCGGCGAGGTGCAGATGTACGACTTTGACCGCTTTACATGGGCGAAAATCGCCGACCTTTCCGACGGCAATGTACTCACTGCCGGGACGCGCCGCCAGTGCTGCGAGGACGGTGCTTTCGGCATCGGCGGCTGTTTTGCGGGGACGCTGCACATCACCTGCAAGCTGCCGGGGCTGACCCGCTATCAGATCAAAGGCGCACGCATTCTCCTGCGCCGCTGGTTCGACGGCGAAGCGCTTACCGGTGAGAACGCGCCCGCAGAGGGCATTTTCTGGGTGACAGATGCGCAGAAATGCGGCGATATTTTCACGCTTTCCGGGCAGGATGCAATGGGCTGGACGGATACCTCCTCGCTGGCGCTGCCGGGTGGCGGCGGTGCCGACTGGTCGTTCGGGGATATCGTAGCCGGGCGTGCCGCCGGGAATGCGGCAACCTTGGAGTATTGGCTCAATACATGGACAATCCCGCCGCTTAACGATCTGATCGCCGCGCAGACCGGCATCCCGGCTATGCTCACTTGGTCAAACTATAATACCGCAGTAAATGGGCATTACTGCAACCAGATGCTATGGGGCGAAACCTACGGTGACGGCGAGTCGGATGCGCCTGCCTACTTTTTCATTCACACCGACGACGGGGTTTACAAGACCGACACGCCGCGCGATGTGCTGCGCTGGGTCGGCGAACTGACCGGCGGGTTCCTCACGGTCAGGAAAACCGGCGAACTGACCATGCGGCAGTTCGGCATGGCGGAACTGGGGACGGCTGTTGTGCCGTTTGCATCGACCGGGGAAGGCAGTTTCGAGGTGGCGGATTACACGATTTATCTTTATAATGCGGGGGCAATTTATGCGGACAGTTCGTTCTACGCCATCGGCGGCAACCCTTCGCATCGTGATGTGAACATCCGTTACACGCTGCAAAGTAACCCCTTCCTTTCGGGCTTTATGGCAAAGGATACCCATGCGTACACACCGGCATACGGGCTGTGGCACACGCGGGACATCGGTGCCGGTGCGCCGGTGATTCGTCCGTTCCGGGTCATGGTACACGGCACCGGGCGCTACGAACTCGGACAGCGTATCCGCTTCCCGGATTTTCACGACATCGGCGAGGCGGAAACGCACGATGTTTCGAGCATTATCACCGGCATTGAATGGACATACCGCGGCGGCACGCTGCTTTCCTGCGGGGGCGATGATGCCCGCGTAATGGCAGACTGCATCCGCGCAACCAAGGCGGACAGGGTGCTGCGGGAACTGCGCAGCCGCTTCCGTTCGCAGTCCTGAGGAGGAGAACGATGGACACTACCAGAGATTTTTTCACGACATTGCAGCACATGCGGGGCTACCGCAGCGACACGTTTCCAGAGTTTTACATCCGCACCGATGCCGCCGACCTGACCGGCTGCACCATGCGCGTGGTTGTCGAGGATGCCGCCACACCCGGCAGTGTTGCGTACACCAAGCTTTGCACGGCGCACACGTTTGAGGACGGTACATCGGGATTTTCGGTGCAGTTCGGCAGCAGCGACACGGCGGCGCTTGCTGCGGGGCGCTACACGCTGCATTTCATTCTGACCGATGCGGGCGGCAACGAGCATCGCAATCTCGTCGGTTCGCTCACGATGCTCGACATTCCGCAGGAGGTGTGACGATGGAGATGCAGTTTTCGATGGGGCAGCCCTTGGAGATGCGGTTTTCGATGGGCGGCAGCGGCTCGGCAACCGTCATGCCAATCGTCGAACTGACGCAGGAAGCCTACGATGCCCTCGACCCGCCCGATGCGAACACGCTTTACGCGATTCCGGAGGTGGAATGATGCTGCCTTACGCAAAAATGTACCACGGAGCGACAGCATTGCAGCGGCTCTACCGTGGAAGTACCCTGATTTGGGAGCGCGGAGAAGTGCAGCCTTACACGCCGCTTGCTTTCATTCAGAGCAGCAACCGCCAGACCATCAACACGGGGTACATTCCGAACGAAAATACACGCATCGAAGGCATTTTCATGCTATTCTCGAATTATGCGCAAGGCGGATATATCACACAGGCACTGTTCGGGACGTATGATGATTTTTACCTGCGCAATGCCTACTCCGGAACGAACCTGACCAGCACGTTCAAATGCGGCAGCCAGACGCTCACGCAGCCGATTTTGACACCATACAGCGAGAAATTCCGCATCGTGGCAGATGTGAACGGTGTGACGGTGTACGATATGAGTGGAACCGTGATCGGCTCGATTGCTGTGAGCGATGGTAGCATTTCGACCTCGTATCCGATTTTCATTTTCTCGAAGAACGCGCCAAGCCAAGCCGACAGCTATGCGGACGGCAGAATTTACGGTTTCAAAATTTACGAAAATGACGTACTTGTGCGGGATTTTGTCCCTGCCAAGCGGAACAATGACGGCGCTTGCGGACTGCTGGAGCAGATTTCCGGGGACTTTTTCACGGATGCGAATCCGCAGTATACCGGGTTTTATTCTGATGATTTCGACGAAAATTACGCCATTCTCGAAGCCGTGGAAACGTCCGGAAATCTCTATGTGGACACGCATTACATCCACAAGACGAACACCAGAATTACCATCGACAGCATTCCGGACATCTCCGGCAGCGATGTCACAGCGCTGGATAGCTGCCTGTTCGGGTCGAATTACAACATGCAGTACGGCTCGGATTATTGGGTCATTTGGATTCGGACACTGCTTCCCGGCGGCGTTCCGGCATTCCGGCGCGGCGCGGAGATTTCGAAATACGCCGATTGCAGCGCGATGAATTTCCGCACGCGCTCGACCCTTGTCGCCGAGAATCTGACCATGACAATGACCTATCCGGACAGCACGTCTGTCACGGTGACACAGACGGACGGCATCAACACAAATGGCGTAAATGCGATGTATTTCTTCTGGGAAAATGGCTCGCCGGACGCGGGGCTTGCTTACCAGAAATCGTACACACGGTTCTACAGTGCGCAGATTTCTGAGATTGAAAATGGGGTAGAAATTCCTGTCCGGGATTTCATTCCGGTCAAGCGAAAAGCGGACGGCATTGTGACGCTGTACGACCGGGTTTCTACCGCTGAATTTGGCGGACTGGGCGGCAGTTTTACGGAGGTCAACTAAGGAGGTACACATGGAAATCATTGTCGCAGCAATTACAGGAATTTGCAGCATTATCGCCGTTATCATCACAACAATGGCATCGAATCGTAAGATCGGGCAGCAGCTTGAAATCTCGCAGGCGGTCATGAACACCAAGATCGAAAATCTGACCGCCGAAGTCCGGTGCCACAACGAATTTGCACGCCGGATGCCGGTCATTGAGGAGCAGATCAAGGTCATCAACCACCGGCTGGAGGATTTGGAACATGCGGGAAAAAATGGCTAAACTGCTGGAAGTCAAGTCGCTCGTCACGCTGACCCTTGCAGGAGTATTCGTGGTGCTGAGTCTGCGCCGTGACTTGACGGGCGAGCAATTTATGACGATTTTCACAACTGTCATTGCGTTTTATTTTGGGACACAAACGGCGAAAAAGGAGGAAAAACGCCATGTCGAATGAACAACAAATCTGGACAAAACTGCTCGCCGCCGGTCTGACCGCAGCTGGAACGGCTGGATTGATGGGGAATTTTCAGGCAGAGTCGAACCTTGAACCCACGAATCTCCAGAACACCTACGAGCGCAAATTGGGCTATACGGATGCAACATACACGACTGCTGTCGATGCCAGAACGTATGCCGATTTTGCGACGGATGCGGCAGGCTACGGCTTGGCACAGTGGACATACGGTCCGCGCAAGGCGGCGCTGCTGGCGTTTGCGAAGGCGCAGGGAAAGTCCATCGGGGATTTGGAGATGCAGGTGGATTTCGCCATCAAAGAACTGCGTGAAAGCTACCCGGCGGTCTGGAATGTCCTCACGACCACCGACAGCGTGCAGGCGGCATCGGATGCGGTGCTGCTGCAATTCGAACGACCGGCAGACACGTCGGCAAGCGTCAGAGTCTTGCGCCGCACCTTTGGCGAGCGCATCTATGCGCGGAATATCGCTGTCCTTGTGCCGCCTGCTGAGGCTGAGGAAGAACTCCCGAATCCGCCGATGCCGGGGCAGACAAAAATCCGCGTCGGAACACTCGAACTCGATGGGAAGCTTTATGCAGTGATGGAGATTTGATGCTCTGCGATGGTTGCTGCCTGCTCTGCCCTTATGCAGGACGGTGTGAGGATTATGGGGTGACGTAGCGAGGTTCAAACGAGAAAGCCCGACAGAGATTTGCGCTCTGTCGGGCTTTTGTGCTATGCTTCTGGTCTGAATTTGATATGTAGGGGATGGATATGATAATTTGTTCCCCTCCCCATCCTACACATATCAAAAACGATTAAAGAAACTCGATATGCAGGGATAAATCTGTATCGGGTTTGCGGTAACAGCCTCTTTGGGATTTCTGGTATAGGATGCGTTTCATGGCTGCACGGAGCATCCGGTTTTTTTCTTCGGCATTGGCACCGGCGAAATGCTCCAGAATGTACTGGATTCTCACGATCTGTTCCTCGCGGGACAATGCGGGAGCCGCATCTGCTTTGCGAAACTGTTCGAGTTCTGCCTCAACCGCCTCCTTCTGCCCGTTCAGCATCTTCATGCGTTCGAGAAAGGTATTGGTGTCATAAATCTCTTGCTCAAGGAAGTCATATAGTTTGTTCTGCTGCTTTCGGATCCGCACCAATTCCTGTTCGAGCAGCTTTCTCGGATCCTGTTTCTTGGATGCCGGAGGTGGCGATTCCTGTTCCTCGAACGCCGTCTGCTGCAATTCCTGCAACCGGAATCGCAGACTTGTCAGCAGCACTTCGTCCACTTTCGCCAGCGTGCTGCTGACGGTCGGGCAGCCGGATTTCCGACAAAGAATATGCGCATGTCCTGTTTCCCTCGTATAGCGTCGCTGCATCTGATGCCCGCATTCGGCACAGTACAGAATATTGTGGTAATAATTGCGCAGTTCCCCGTCCGGTTTGATCTGCGCGGCAGGATTGTTTTTCCGCTTCGTCTGCACAGCTTCAAATTGCTCCGGCGGGATGATTGCCGGGTGCAGACCCGGATACCGGGTATCCCCGCTTTCCTTGCTGTGCCACTGGACAAATCCCGCATAGATCGGATTGGACAGGATTTTCTTGACGCTCGGCGGCTCCCACAAGGCAGTTTTCATCGGCGGGACACCCATGCGGTTGAGTTCCGCAGCAATGAACCGCGCTCCCCTGCCGTTCAGATACCATGCATAGATCTGACGGATGACCTCCGCTTCCGGTTCGCAGATTTCAAGTGTATGTACCTTCGGTTCGGGGTGAATTTTCCGGTAGCCATAAGGTGCAGTCGGGCTGATGTAGTTCCCTTCCTTAATGGTGGCGAGCCGTCCGGCTTGCAGGCGGCGTTTGATGGTCTTGTATTCGCGGCGGCTCATGAACAGCGAGAATTCGAAATACTCCTCGTCAAATTCATTGTCCGGGTCGTAGGTCTTGACAGGTGTGACGATGAGCGTCCCGCTTTCCTTGAATGCCTGCGCAACGATGCCCTGATCAATGGTGTTACCGCGTGCAAGACGCTCGATTTCCATGCAAAGCACGCCGGTATACGTTCCATCTGTAACGGCTTGCAGCATTGCCTGCATCTGGGGGCGGGCTGCAATGCTGTCTCCGCTGACGATTTCGCAGTATTCCTGTACGACCTCCAGACCACGTTTCTTTGCCAGTTCTGTGAGCGTTCTGCGGTGTCGTGCGAGTGTCTCGCCCTCACCGCGTGCCTCTGCCTCTGCATCGGCACGGGACTTTCTCAGGTACATGCAATAGGGTTTCATAAGTGTGCCTCCTCTCCCCTGCCCTGCTGAACAGGTTTACAAATACCGCCCGGTCTGGATACCGGGCGGATTTTTGATTTTATACAAGATCGGCAATGCGGATGGAAAGTTTCCGGTCGTAGATGCTCACGGGAATTTCCGTGTCGAACGTGTAAATATCCGGCAGGTCATTCTTCTCAAAGAAATACACGAGGGTCTTTTCGTTCTTCGGGTCAACAATCCAGTATTCGCGGACACCGGCTTCCTTGTATAGCCACAGCTTATGGATCAAATCATCGCTGCGGTTCGTGGAAAGCACTTCAATGACCCAGTCCGGTGCGCCGTGACAGCGTTTATCGTCAATTTTGGATGGATCGCAGATCACGACGACATCTGGTATGACCAGATTATGTTCATCAAGCTGCACACCGACCGCCTCGTTTACACGGCAGTTGCCACGATTTTCACGGATAAAATCATCAATGCTGCGCCGCAGACCATAAGACAGGTTCTGATGCTTCCAACTGGGGGGAGCCATTGCGACGATCTCACCATCTCGCAGTTCAGTGCGCTCTGCTGCATTCTCGGTCAGGCGGAGATATTCCTCTGCGGTGAGTTTTTCGGGGTTCGGAATCGCTGTCATGGGGGGCTCCTTTCTGTACTGCGCTGGGGCAGATTTTTTGTTAAAATTTCACCTTGTTCATATCAACATCAAATCCCATTGCTTTCATTTCACGAATCAAACTAAATTGCCAGTTGAGGTCTGATGTATAAACCACGCCATGTAGATCACTTGGCAGTCTTGTCTGACTTTTGAGGATTTTATAATCCAAAAAACATATCTTCCTCCACCATGATGATCGGCTTTCCTTGCTGCTGTAGTTCCATTGCTTTTTCGATTTTTCTGCCATAGGTGCCATAATACCATTGGCTGCTTCCGAGACTGCCGATAATCAAATAGTCAGTCTTTCCAGATACATCACGCTTTACGACAGCACCAAGGCTCTCCAGCTTTTCTTGAATTGCTTCGTCTTCTGCAATCGCAAAATCGCCGGTCAGAACAATGCTCTTTCCAGCAATATCGGCATAATCCGGATGAATGGTACAGGTGCGCATATTCTCCACAGACTGCTTGGCTCTGTCCTTTGCAGTGTGATAAGTGCCGCTGTATGTTGGTTTGAGCCTTTGGTAGATAGCATGATTGGCAATGCAGTCATTCAGCGCTCGGTGAGCATCGTATTCGATTCTGAAATACTTTGCCAATGCAGGCAGACGATAGCTAATGGCACGAATGTTGCACTTTTTGGAATAATGCAATGTGTCAATCATATCGTTGTGCAAAGTCGGAAGATGCAGGGCATTGCAGGCGTAGTTGAGGACATTCACATCATAGGCACGGATATTATGACCTAACAGCACATCATTTCCGATGAATCGCAGATATTCATTGAGTTTCTGATCGAGTGTCGGAGCTGCTTTGAGCATTTCGTTTGTGATACCTGTGATTCGTGAAATTTCATCCGGGATAGGTTCAAGCGGCTTGATAAGTGTTGTATATTGATCAACAATCTTTCCTCGGCGCACCCGAACAGCCGCTAACTCGATGATACTTGCTTGATTTGCATACCTGCTGGATGTTTCCAGATCTATCACCGTGTAGTCATTCAGCTTACTATACAGCAGTCGTCCTTTTGCAGAATTACTGTCATTGAGTGAATTGGTCGATGTTTTATTAACTTGAGTATTTGGATGCGATTTGAGTAATGATAAAAGTTTTTCAAATAACGACATCGCCATCACCCTCATTCTTTCTATATCGCTCAATTTCAGATAGTTCTTCAAGGCGTTCGATCGCCTTTTCTTTTCCCATATCATTTAATGAATGATAGAGCGTGAGCAGGTTCATAAAACGCGGATCATCTGGTTGAATCATGTGCGTGACCTTGACACCGAGCAGCCTGACAGGATTGATTTGAAGCGTTTTAGCAAGTTTGAGTATTTTTCCCCAATACATGTTTGAAACATATCCATCTTCCCATGACTTGACAATTTCAACATCCTCCCCAACTTCTTCGGCAAGCTGCTCAATAGAAATCTCCAACAGTTTACGCCGATTAGCAATTATAGAGCCAATATCTTTTCTCACGACATCATCAGTCCACCCCATGAGATATGCAGGCGTTATTTTAAAGATACGCGCAATCGCTTCAATTCTATCTGATGGAATGTTCGTGACAATATTATTTTCATATTTATAAATATTCTGCTTTGTTGTTCCAATGGCATCAGCTAATTCCGTCTGTGTCATACCATTTTCTTCTCGTATCGCTTTAATGCGCTCTCCTATGGTCATAATATCACCCCCTTCTTACATTATAGCATGTCAAAAGTAAACTGTCAAGAAATTTTTTTCAGTAAAATTTTCAAAAATAACTTGACAAGTTACCGTCTTTGTGATATACTGGTAGTAACCTAAAAAGATACGGAGGTGATACAATGCTAAACGTACCTGAGTTCAGGGCAGCAATGGTGAGAAAAGGATTTACACAGAAAGCAATTGCTGAGAAACTTGGAATTTCAGAGAAAACACTCTGTGAACGTCTGAAAACTAAAAGATTCGGAACAGAGGAAATCGAAATTCTCATCCCTTTGTTAGAGATCCATGACCCCATGGCTATTTTTTTTGATGGGATAGTAACTTTTAAAGCTACTCCGAAAGAGGACTAACACAGAGGAGGCAATGTAAATGCATGAATCACAGAAAACATCCTCCCCGCTGGAACGAGGAGGAAAGAACACGCCATATACCACTTGTGAGTTCAGCGGATTAACACGTCCTCATACCGTGCGAATGTCCTTTGAACTGCCTTACCTCGATTGGTGCAGATTTGAAAAATCAGATCTTTTTCGCTGCTTGACAGAGTACCTTGAGGAACTCCAAACACAAGAAATCCAGACTCTGCCCCAAGCGACGGAAGATTGACAGGGACGCTCACTGATTTCAGCACGGATGTATCTTCAAAATCCTTGGATTTTATCCGGACGCGCTCCACTACATGAGGAACGCGGTCGCAGTCATACAGTTTTCCTGCAACTTGCAACTGCACTCTTGTGATAGAGATTGGAAGCTGTGACAAGTTTTCAAATGAAAATGCCACAGCAAACAGATCCTGATCCGAGAGCGAGGTAATCCCATCTGCACCGAAACGGACATTGAGTCTGCGGCGATTACGCAGAAACGTCAGGAATATATTGACCACTGAAAGAACAAAACCGGCTATCCCGACAATATCGCAGATTATTTTCAACACAAATCTCACCTCCTCCCCTGCCACCTATTATAGCAGAGAGGGAGAGAAAAAGTCAAGGAGGAACCCATATGCATGAACTCACCCTATTCACAAACCCCACGTTCGGCGAGATCCGGACGATGGAAACCGACGACGGCAAGGTGCTGTTCTGCGGCAAGGATGTCGCTGCGGCGCTCGGCTACAAAGAGACAGCTAAGGCAATTCGTGAGCATTGCAAAGGGGTGTCTGAAATGGACACCCCTACGAACGGCGGCACTCAGAAGATGAAGTTCATCCCCGAATCGGACGTTTACCGTCTGGCATTCGGCTCAAAGCTTCCGACCGCTGAGAAGTTCACGGACTGGGTGACGGAGGAGGTCCTTCCCACCATCCGCAAGCACGGCGCGTATCTGACCCCGGACGTTCTCTCGCAGACGATTCAGAATCCGGACTTCCTAATCGGGCTTGTCACGGAGCTGAAAGCCGAGCAGGAGCGCCGCCGTTCTGCGGAACTCACCATCTCCGTCCAGTCCCAGCAGATCGCCGAACTCCAGCCGAAGGCAAGCTACTACGATGTTGTCCTCAACTGCAAGGACCTCATGAGCATCGGCAAGATCGCCAAGGACTTCGGGAAATCCGCAGTCTGGCTCAACAAGTGGCTGCACGAGAAAGGCATCCAGTACAGACAGGGCGACATCTGGCTTTTGTATCAGAAGTACGCTGAGAAAGGCTATACCTCGACCAAGACACAGAGCTACAACGGCAGCGACGGCGAGGTTCACAGCAAGGTACATACCTATTGGACGCAGAAAGGTCGGCTGTTCCTGTACAGCCTGCTGAAGGAGAATGGCTTCCTGCCGGTGATCGAGCAGTGAACCCCCACTACCTCTACATCATCCGCTACCGCACCCACGCGGGACTGATGACTTACGCCACAAACGACGCGGCTCTCTACGAGCAGGAACTTTCCCGCCTGCACCGCGAGGGCATCGAAGTCGTATCGAATTACCGCACAAGAATGTAGACAACCGGTAGAACCATAGAATTTGCTGGAGGTGTTATTATGGCAAAACAGGCACAGAAAGAACTTCCCAGTATGTGGGAGCGTACCAACTACGAAATCCTCGACCAATGGGAGGAGGATGGCTGCACCGTCACCAAAATCCGGAACACCTACAACGGCGGCATCGCCTATTGCAAAGTTCCGCACCACACCCCGGAGGAGGAAGAACGAATCGTGCGGAATATCCTGCGTTCAATGGTCAGACTGGTCGGCATCGACCCTGACACGACAAAGTTCACCGTTATCCCCTAAGCCCCGCAAAAGGGGCTTGCAGGACAAGCTATTATACTATTATAAAGGAGAAAACCAATGATTAACGAACCCCTCACCCCCGAAACCCCACCCCTGACCGTGCGCGAATGCAAGCTGATGGACAGTCTCACGCGCCAGAACGAAATCATTTGCAGCCTAAAGCAGTCGCTCACGGCGGCGCAGAAAGATAACGCGAAGCTTGCAGAGAACCTCGAAAATGCCCGCAAGCATGACCACATGTTGCAGGAGCATCTTGCCGTTGCCAACACCCTCACGCCTGAAAAGCTTTACGCCCCGATGATGCGTGCGCTGTATACGCTGTATCAGGATGAGGTCATGCCAAACGAACTCGGCATGGCAGCAGCCGCTTACTGCCTGCTGCTCAATGAACTGCTCGATGAACTGGAGGTGCGGACATGATCGCGCCCATTCTGACCATCCTGTTCGCCGCATCCGGCTTTGCCGGCATCCTCTGGCTCTGCCGCCGCGTCATACAGGAAGAACGCGAACGGCAGGCAGCCGAACTGCGCGAAATGCTCCGGCAAGACAAACGCCGCGAAAATACCGCGTGGTACATCAGCACCCGGCAGAATGATGCCCGCGCCGACCTGTTCCGCGTGTATGTAGATTTGGAGGTGTGACCGATGGGCAAACGGATTGACGCGGAAACAAGGGAAAAAATCGTGCAGACTTACCTTGCGGACGAGGGAATGCCTTATAAAACCGTCGCAAAACGTTTTGAAATTTCTGCGGAATCTGCGCGAAGAATCATCAATGATGAACTGGGAGCCGGGAACGGTATCAAGCCCGACCGCAGGGTAAAACCGGAGCCGCCGTCCGACTGGATGCAGCACATCACGCCGCTGCACAAGCATAAGCAGGCACTGGAACGTGTTGTCGAGCATAAGCAGGCGGAGTTGGACAAGGCAAAGCAAGAACTGCGGGATTTCACCGCAACGCTGCGGCAACTCATGGAGGGCGATGTATGACACCGGCAGAACGCTCCAGAACTCTCCGCTACAAGCGCCCTGCCCTCGCTTCGATGGGATTTGAAGCGATGCGGGACGAGCTGGATATGATCTCGGACAAGTGCTGCGACATCCACTGGTGGACGGACACGGATGATGAAACGCTCCTCAATGCGCTCGATGGTGACGAGGAGGATGCGTGGGAATTCCGGCTTGCATTTTCGGAGCTGGATACCGCCTGTGAGCGCTTAAATCAGGCACTTTGGGACAGCGGCATTGATGCGGAGACGTTCGACAATTGCACCGTCGCTCTGATCGGCAACCGGTACAATCTGGTCGGGTTTGACGGTTATGAGGAGGACTATTTCGCGCTGACTTCCTACGAATCCGAGCTTGCCGAGGGCGAAGCCGGAAAGCGCATCATGCGGCTGACCAAGAAAGAAATGATCTCGACAATCGGGCAGTGTTTCGGCATTCTGATGGCGTTTCTGGACATCCGGCAGCGGTTCGATTACCTATCCGCGACATTCGACATTCTCAAAGACCAGAACACCGCGCTTCTCGACACGATCAAGGAGATCGAGCGGCTCTATGAAAAAGCCCGTGACGACTGGCAGGAATGCAGAACGTTTGACGCGCTGGTGGATTCGCTTCCGCAGGAGTTATGGGTCGCATAAAAAAACCGCCTGCCCCGCGTCACCGGGTACAGGCGCAAAGAAAAGTATACAACCTTATTTTACACGAAAGCGAGGAAAAAGTCAAGTGGAAACGCAACTGAAAATGCATCGCGGCAAACCCCGCCGTGTGATTTTGCTTGTGGGGCAGACATACCGCACGGCGAGCAGCAGCGTGTTTGTGGCTGAGAAAATCGCCGGCGGCTATCTCACCGAATCGCCGTCCGGCTGGGTGCAGGAAATTCACGGCGTGTGGCAGTATCCCGACGGTCACATCGAATGGGAGCGCTCCGCCGGCGGACATTGGAAGGCGGGCGTGTGATGGAACTGCACGAACTCGGACTCTCCGTCCGCGCCTTCAATGCCGTGTGCAGGGCGGGCATCCAGACCGTCACCGAACTCCGCGAACGCTACCAGACCGATCCGGAAGCGCTCCGGCTCCTCGTCGGCAGGCACCATTTCGAGGAGATCGGCAGGGCGCTTGCAGAAAAATTTTCGGAAAGTTGCACTGAAACGTGCAAGAAAAGCCGTTTTTCTGACTATTTACAGAAGGGTCATACAACAGAAAGTACACCAGAAAGTGAGGTTACGCCCATGACAGAACCCAGAACCACCGTCATCGTCTCCGAATCCTACACCCGCGCCGTCACCCTGACGCGCGACATCATCGCCAACGCACAGGCGGCACAGCAGTCGCTTTACGAGGTGTGCAAGGGCTTGAAGGAGATGCGGGACGGGAAGCTTTACAAGGAACTCGGCTATCAGAATTTTGAGGATTACACCGAGAATGAGGTCGGAATCAAGCGCAGACAGGCTTACAACTATATTCAGATTGCGACCGGGCTGCCGACAGATTTTGTGCAGTCAACTGCACAAATTGGAATCGAAAAACTCGCCCTCCTCGCCAAGCTTGACGAGCCGACCCGCAACGAAGTTACCGAAACCGTCGATGTCGAATCCGTCACGGTCAAAGAGCTGAAAGCGCAGATCACCGCCCTGCAATCGGACAAAGACAAGCTGGAATCCCAGAACGCTGACCTTGGTCAGAAGCTGGACAGTACCAAGGAATCTCTTGCCAGCAAGGATAAGCAGTTTCAGGCGGCGATGGAGTCGAAAAAACGAGAATTGGATTCCGTGCTGGAAACGAAGGAACGACTCGACAAAAGTTACCATAAAAAGCACGAAGAATGGCTCAAATCCAGAGAAGAAGTCACACATCTGACCGAAAGAATCCACGCTCTGGAAGCGGAAGTGCAGGCAATCGAGAACCGCCCGGTCGAAGTGGCAGTTTCCGAAGCAGAAGCCAAGGAAATCGAACGCCTGAAAAATGCCCTCGAAAATGCGAAAAAGCCGGACAGATCGGCGATCGACAGGGGCAAATTCTATGCCCTGAAAACGATCTTCGAGGGGATTGTGGACGAATTGGAAAGCCTGCTGGACGAGTTGCACGACGACCCGCGCATCAGATATATCAATGAACTCGACAATTACTGGACGGACAACCTGCTGTATCTCAAACGCGAGGGAGAGGGTGCGGGGAAATGATTTTAGCCGACCCGAAAACCCGCGCAGAATGGCTCAAAGCCCGCACGCAGGGCATCGGCGGCAGTGATGCAGGCTGCATTGTCGGCGCGAATCCGTGGAAATCGGCGCGGCAATTGTGGCGGGAAAAATCCGGCATCGTCACCCCGCCGGATATTTCCGGCAAGCCGGCGGTGCAGTTCGGAAAGGAGGCGGAGCAGCATCTCCGGGCGCTGTTCCTGCTCACCTATCCGGAATTTTCCTGCGAATATCACGAATTCCGGATGTACGCAAATGACCGGCTGCCGTTCATCTTTGCAACGCTTGACGGAGAACTGACGGACAGTGAAAGCCGGAGGGGAATTTTGGAAATCAAGACCACCACCATCCAGAATGCCCGTCAGTGGGATGAGTGGGATGATGACAAAATTCCGCAGCATTATTTCTTTCAGGTAGTACATCAATTTTTGTCCTGTGAATGGGCTGAATTTGCAGAATTGTTTGCACATATCCGTTATTATCATGGTGAAGAAATCCGTGCCACACTGCGGAAATACCACATGGAACGGACGGATAAAAATGTGGTTGAAGTCATGCAGTATCTGGAAGAACAGGAAATTCAGTTTTACAAGCAATGGCAGAACGGCACAGAACCGCCGTATATTCTGCCGGAAATTTAAGCAAGGAGGAAAACCAATGGAACTGAAACTCACGACGGACCTTTCCACGCTGCCGAAGGCGGTCGAATGCAATGCCGAGGAACTCAAATCCGAACTGATTCCGAAGCTTACATACTACAAAACGCTCGTTGTCACCGAGGACACCATCCGTGCGGCGAAGGATGACCGGGCGGCGCTCAACAAACTGCGCACGGCGCTCGACAACCGCCGGAAAGAAGTCAAAGCCGCCTGCCTTGCGCCCTATGAGGCGTTCGAACGGCAGTGTAAAGAAATTCTCGCGCTCATTGACGAACCGATTCTGGCAATCGACACGCAGCTCAGAGCCTTCGCACAGCAGGAGCAGGATGCGAAATATGCACGGCTTGCATCGCACTTCCAATCCTGCATGAACGGCATCAGCATCCCTATTACGCTCGACAAAATACTGAATCCCAAGTGGGCGAACAAATCCATGAAGGAGGACACGCTCAAACAGGAAATTTCCGCTAAAATCTGCGAAATACAGGAGTGTGTCAAGGAACTGCAATACACCTACGGCGACACGCCGCACATCACTGCCGTTCTCAAATGCTACTATGCCGGTTTCGACCGGGCAGCGGCGCATTTGTACGGCGCGGAACTCCTGCACGCAGAGCAGGCGGCGCAAATGCCTGCCATTTTGCAGCGCCCGCCGGAACCGGTATCCGAACCGTCAGCGCCTGCGGCAGACGAAAAGCTGTACACATGCACATTCAAGGCAACCGGCACGCGGGAACAGCTTCGTGCTGCCCGTGATTATATGCTGCAAACCGGCATCCGGCTCGAATCTGTTTAATCTGAAAGGAGAAGTATTATGGCAGTCAACAATTCCCTTACACCGGCACCGGAGAAGAAAGCCCTTCCGTTCTCCATCGCCATCCAGACCAGAGGGTACCAGAACCTCATCCATTCGACCCTGCGCGACCCCGGCACGGCAAACCGCTTCATTGCGTCGATCACATCCGCCGTCAGCGCCAATCCCGAACTCCAGAAGTGCGAACCGGGCAGCATTCTGTCCGCCGCACTCCTCGGCGAGAGCCTGAAACTCTCCCCTTCCCCGCAGCTTGGGCAGTTCCATCTTGTGCCGTTCAAGCAGAAGGAAAAGTATGACCGCGCCGGCGCTCTCATCCAGCCGGAAACCACAAAGGCACAGTTCATTCTTGGCTACAAGGGCTATATCCAGCTTGCCATCCGTTCCGGGCAGTACCGCAAGATCAATGTCCTGCCGATCAAGCAGGGAGAACTGCTCGGCTACGATCCGCTGGAGGAGGAAATCCGCGTCCGGCTCGTGCAGGATGAACGTGAACGCGAAAATCTGCCTGCCGCCGGATACTATGCATTTTTCGAGTACCTCAACGGCTTCAAAAAGGCGATCTACTGGAGCAAGGAAAAGATGCTTGCCCACGCTGATCGCTACAGCGCTGCATTCAGTGCCTACGGCACGAACGGTAAATATCCGAAGGTATCCTACGAGGATTTTGTTGCCGGAAAGTATGACAAGAAAGACGCATGGAAGTATTCAAGTTTCTGGTATCAGGATTTCGACGGCATGGCTTGCAAGACGCTCCTGCGCCAGTTGATCGGCAAGTGGGGCATCATGAGCATCGACCTCCAGAAAGCCATGGAAAGCGATATGGCAGTCATCGGGGAGAACGGAACCGCAATGCTTGTGGATGTGCCGGAACTGTCGTCTGCGCCGGAGTCCCTTCCGGAAGAAGCGCCGGAGGATGTGCCGGAAGTCATCCCGGAGGAACCGGAAGCCCTTGACATCATGGAGGCATAACATGTCCCGCAAATTCCCGATCGACACGCGCTTTCAGGGGCTTCGGCAAAGCAATTCTGTCTATCTCGAAAGCAACCGGTACGGCTACCGGATCAACATCAACCATCCGGGCATCCGCCCGCTGTATGAGGCGTATCACCGCCGCATCGGTGTGCCACTGCACATTCATCTGACCCATACCCAGCGGCTGCAATTCGAAACGCTGGTTCACCGGATGCTCGAACAGAAACGGAGGAATGTCCATGTACAACAAAGTGATTCTGATGGGTCGCCTGACCCGTGACCCGGAACTACGCACCACGCCAAGCGGCATCGCTATGTGCCGGTTTTCCATCGCTGTAGACCGGCAGTTTTCCCGGCAGGGCGAGGAAAAACAGACGGATTTCTTCGATGTGACCGTCTGGCGGAACACAGCAGAATTTGTCTGCAAGTATTTCACCAAAGGCAGGATGATCCATCTCGAAGGGCGCTTGCAGAACAACCATTACACCGACCAGAACGGCGTTAAGCACTATGCGACGGCGATCATTGCCGACAGCGTTTCGTTCTGCGGTGACAAATCCGGACAGCAGCCGGAGGGGAAACCCTCACAGGCGGCGGCTCCTGCAAAGCAGCAGCCGGATGACATCGCCCTTGGTGATCTGGGCGATTTTGAGGAAATTCTCAGTGACGGCGAGGTGCCGTTCTGAAATGCAAAAACCGGGCGCTTTATGTGAAAGTGCCCGGTTCCCGTGAACGTGATTGTGATTGTGAATGTGTGCATGAAATATGAGGTGTATGTGTGTTATGAAAAGGAAATCCTTCATCATCCGGCTTGAAAACCGGGAACAGTTCGAGATGCTGACAGACGAGCAGGCTGGAAAGCTGCTCAAAGCGATGTGCCGCTATTCGGCTACGGGAGAACTTCCGGATTTCACGGATGCAATGCTGAAATTTGCATTCAGCATGTTCCGCGGACAGCTTGACCGCGACGCGGAAAAGTATGAGGAAGTGTGCCAGAAGCGCTCCGAAAACGGCAAGAAAGGCGGTGCCCCCAAAGGCAATCAGAATGCCGCCAAAAAAACAACCAAAAACAACCAAAACAACCAAACGGTTGAAAAAACAAGCAAAACAAGCTTACCTAAGTGTGAGTGTGAGTGTGATCCTGAACCTGTTCCTGATCCTGTTCCTGTGTGTGAGTGTGATCCTGAGCCTGTGTCCGCGTGCGCGGAACCGGCTGCACACCGCACACACGCCACGCAGCAGCAGATTTCTTTGCAGGATATTCTTGCACTTGCCGCGACATTCGGCTATGTCTGGGACGAACAGGAAGCAAGGGAATTTCTCGCCTACAACCTCGACAAGGGGCGCACAGACGGCTGGGGCTATGCGGTGCAGCGCTGGGAACTCCATCGCAGCAGCCATGCCGGTTCCCGCCGCAAGCGTCAGGACGCTTCTGCCGAACGCGAACAGGCGGAAGCAGACGCATACCTGAGCCTGTCCAATCGCTTCTGAGCCGAAATCTGACATGCAAGGAGGAAATCTAATGCAGGATATCATGATGGAAATCGCAAGCCGGATGATTCCCACGCCGGTATGTGCCGCGTGCGGCGGTGAGACGCAGTTCGAACTTGACGACGTGTCCGGAATCCGCTATACCGGGCGTGTGCGGCTTGCCTGCGGCTGCGGGCAGCACGGCGCATGGCACGACTATCCGCTTTACGGAACTTCCATCCCGATGCTCTGGGATGTGCTGCGGGGTGTTTCCCGCGCTTATACGGGAGGTGCAGACAATGCCGGTTAACTTCGTGATTGCGCTGAAACCGTCGGCGGAATGGGGCATGAACCGGGTCTACGCCGGGAAGCACTGGAGCATCCGGAAGGCACAGGCGCAGCAGATGCATCTGATCGTGAAAACCGCCATCCGGCAGCAGGTACGCGGGGCGCGGCTGTTCGGAAAGCCGGTCGTTGTGCGCATCCGCTACAACAGCCGGCTGGACATTGACAACCACGGCTATCTCGCCAAACTCATCATTGACGGCATGAAAGGCTTGCTCATCGAGGACGATGACAGGCGATTCGTCAAGCGGCTCGAACAGGGGTTCCATGCCGGAGCGCGGGATCTGATTCTCGTGGAAGTGGAGGAGGCGGATGCAGATGCCTGAGTACAGACCAAGATGCTATTTCATGCAGGGCGGGCGCTGCACGGCTCTGAAATGCACACATTGCACCGGCTGCACCTTCCGGAAATCCGGGATGGAATTTCTGCTCGCCCGCCGGAACGCCAGCCTTGCCCTCGCCCGCAAAGGACTCGAACCCGTCCGCATCGGCGATGTGATGACAGTACGCAGGAAGGAGGCAACACGATGATTCCGCCTGACAAAGAACTGCTCCGGCGCAGGGGCACCGCGAAAGGAGTTGACTTCCATTGACACAGGAAGAACGCAAGCGAAAAGTGGACTGGCTCAACCGTGCCTTCCACGCAGAAAAGAACGCCAAGGCTTGGATGGCAAAACTCGAACGTGACCGCAGCCTTGCCGAACGCATCACCCGGCATACCTCTGGGAGCGCTCAGACGGGTGCAGGCGGCGCGGGGAGCAATGCGACCGAGAACTACCTCATCCGATTGGCGGACACGCAGGAGCGCTTGCAGGAGGCTCACAGAGCGCTGGTCGATGTGCGAGAGGAGATCACCCACGCCATCCGGCAGGTGGATGATCTGGATGCGCAGACCATTCTTGTGCGGCATTATCTGGCGTATGAGACTTTTGAACAGATTGCCGAGAAGATGCATTACAGTATCCGCAGCATTCACTATAAGCACAATACAGCACTTGAACAGGTTTGCATTGAATTGCACCCTGAAATGTGCTAAAATGGTAGTATGAAAAGCCGCGGAGAACTGTGCAGTGCTTTCCCCTGACCCGCGTCAGGGGTTCGGCGCTCCGCTGAGGCTTTTCACACCAAAATTCCCCCATTTACCGTT
>JAEIGA010001811.1_pt1 | contig 33853 bp, 65 predicted proteins | sample 9270691 | NCBI WGS metagenome assembly JAEIGA01 (sample SAMN17057246, study PRJNA624740) | gut metagenome | biome: biome; isolation source: fecal sample | host: Bos grunniens | place: China: Xizang | collected 2019 | reverse complement strand
AGATAGGCTGATTTAAGTGATGCTAATTTAAGTTATGCTAATTTAAGTGGTGCTAATTTAAGTGATTCTAATTTAAGATATGCTGATTTAAGATATGCTAATTTAAGAGGTGCTATTTTAGATGAAAAAGAACAAATTAGAAAAGGTATTTGTTTAACAAAGAAAATGATAGGTTATAAAAAATGTAGAGATGACTTAATTGTTAAATTAGAAATACCAAAAGGTGCTATTGTGTTTTCTATCAATAATTCAAAATGTAGAACTAATATCGCAAAAGTTTTAGAGATTAGTGATAACAAGAAAGTTGCTATTTCAAAACAAGATGAGAACTTTAAATACAAAGTAGGCAAAATCGTAAGACCGACATCATTTAATTGCGAATACAATATTGAATGTGCTGAAGGCATACATTTCTTTAGAACTAGAAAAGAAGCAAAGGAATATTAATTATGGAAGAAAAATTAGAAGTAGCATTAAAAGATATTCAAATCTTTTTCATGCAAGCAGAAATCGAAAAGAGATATGATAAGCAATTGACTGATTATTTTCTTAAATGTCATGCTATCATTGAAAGTGCGCTTAAAGATTGTACAATACAAAATAGAGATTGTACAATACAAAATACAATCCTAAAAGAGCACGAAAAAGAACTTATTGCCGAGCAACATAGACTGTTTGATTTGGCAAAAGAACAAGAAGCTGAGCTTAGCAAATACAAAAGAGCTAAAGAGCTTTGCAAAAAAGTTGTTACAAAGCCAATTTATGAAAAACATGGCGACATCATTCGTAAGAGTGATTATAGAAAATTTTCTACGTCATATGGTTTTGAAGGCAATGTGATTTGGATAATGGATGGCACAGATGTTGCTTGGGCTTTAGATATAGATTGCTATGGCACGCACTGGGCATTCACGAAGAAAGAATTGGAGGCTAAATAAATATGGCAAAACATGTTGATTTGAATAAAGTTAGAAAAGCTAATTTACTTTATTCTAAAATGCAAGGGGTTGCTTGGGCAAAAGAAAAGAATTATGAATATGGGCATTTCGATGCTTGTAAAAATTGCCAAAAAGCAATGGACTCCTATGAAAAAGAATTAGAAAGTCTTAAATTAAATGAAGACGAACAAGCGTTAGTTGGCTATGATTACGTTGATTATGACGTAGCCTATGAATATGAAGGGAGATATAGATAATATGAAAACTAATATTTATTGGGTAGTCGCTAAAACTAAAGATGGTAACTTATCCACTTACAGCTCTCTTCATAGTATTTATGCTTGCTTAGTTCAATTAGACATTTGGCATAATGCCTATCATGAAGATATTCTCAAGTATAATATCAAAGATAAAGATGATAACCTTATTGAAGAAGGACCTTATCGTTCTAGTGATAATCGTGTTCTCGCTGTTCTTAGAGAAAAGCAGGTTGACATTTCTATGCTAATTCGCTGCGAAAAAGAAGACTATAATAACAGTGTTGCTAGTGATTCTAATAGAGTCTTAAATGAAGTCGAATGGGATTTGGTTAAGAACTGGTCTAAGAGCAGCCGTTACGAGGTAGAAAAATGAAAAAGCTAATATCTATTGAAGAAGCTATTAGCTCTTTATCATCATCTACACAAGTAAGATTTGTAGACAAACAAGGTGGAGATTCTTATTTACCACTTTGGTATAAATCTAAAAACTTTGTCACAGTTAAATGGTTAAGAAAGAATCATGATGATAAATATCAAAAAGATACTTTTGGTTATATCTGGAATAAATATAAAGTAACAGATGTTACAACAGATGAATACGGTAGAGTCACTCTTCATCTTAATTGTGGATTAACTCAAAAGCAAGAAGCAGCAAAAGACCGTAAGTTCAGAAAAGAACATAACGGTATGAGTGAAAGAGAAGTAAATCATAGAAGGGCTTCAAGATGGCTTGCTAATATGGCATTATTACCAATGATGTTAGCAGGATGTTCTGCACCAGAAGACAACCCTTGGTTTGAATCTGATTTACCATTAAATAGAAAAGATAGAAGGAGATAAATATGAAAAAGACAATTAAACAAACAGACAAAAAATACGCATTCACTTCTTCATGGGGTAAAAAGTACACAATTATTTTAGTTAAAGGCCAATATTCAAGTAATAGCACTTTAGCAATACAAATGATTTGCGTTGATTCGAAAGGTATGGAAGAACCTTTTGCGACACTTACTGTTAATCTTGAAGATAGTGATGCTTATGCCACTAAAAAAGATAGAGCATTCATTGATACTAACAATTTAGGCTCGGGTGTTACAAAATGGCTTGAAGAGAATGGAATCGCTAAAGACACAGGTATTTTAGGATTCAGCGGCTATTGCGTTTATCCAATGTACAAATTCACAGAAGAAGCTTTAGCAAGCATGAGGTCAATGTAATGAAGAAAATTTATTTAGCATGTTCTTTTGCTTTTTCAGACAATACATTAACCAGAAAGCGTCAACGTATCATTAATAAATATGCTAAAAATCTACGTTCTAGGGGGTTCGAAGTATTCGTCCCCCACGAACACAAGATCGATTCTGCTCGTGAGATGTCTAATTTCGCATGGTCAAAAGCCGTACGCGATATGGATGTTTTTAATCTAATAAATAATGCTGATTATGTCGTCTTACTTACATTTGGTAAGACAGGCAATAATGGCGGTGTTTGTTGGGAAGCAGGATTTGCATATGGCATTGGTAAGCCAATTATCATTGTCAAACAAAATAAAAAAGTAGAAAGCTTTATGATGATGTTCAGTTGTTCTGCAATTTTAGAAGGTTATCAAGAGTTCCGCAACTATGATTTCTCAGAACAATCAGAAGCTGTGAGAAACGCAAAGCTTGAACATATAAGAATGTCTTAGGAGGAAAATATATGGCAGTTACAGAAAAAGAATTACGCGATGAAGTCGAGAGACTTGCGAAAACTCCAGAGGTTATTGCTTACCACAAAGCAGAAGAAGCCCTTTATGATTTTTTAGAAAACAGACAAGAGAACAATGTAAATGCTTTTCTTGAAGAACTTCTACCTATTGTTCTCAAAACAATTCAATCAGTAAAATTACCGAATCCGATTGAACAGGAACTTTGGTTATCTGAATATCAAGATTATGATAACGATATCGAGGTCGATACAACTGATTTGATCACATTCTTTAATAACTATGCTGCAAAGACTGGTAATGATGGTTTTCGCACAATCGGTTACAATTGTGCTATTACAATCAGAAAAGGTTCTGGCAAATATCGTGTCATTGAGCTTCATGAACAGTGGGGCGATTGCCACTATGCTTACGATGTTGCATCTTGGACGTATGTTGGTGATATTAACACAATCACTGTTAAAGATGTCATTGAACCAAAACTTACAGACTCTTATAGGAGGTATTTCAAATGAAAAAAGACAAAATTCAAGACAACGAAGAATTAGAAGAAGAATCTTCTGATAACGACGCAGAAACATCTACGGAAGAACCTAGTGATGCTGATTTAGCAGAATTTGAAGATGAAGAAACGCCAGAAGAAATCAATAAAGATATTGATGACTTACTCATGTCGCAGAATCAATGTAGTGATGTCGATACTAGTAATAGCTTGATATTGTATGTTCATTCAATTGAACCATATAAATTATTATCTAAAGAAGAAGAGCTCGCTCTAACGACATTGTACAAAAAAACACAAGACGAAGATGCACGTCAACAATTAGTTTTAGGTAATACTCGTTTAGTTATTGCCATGGCTCGCCGTCTTGCTAATTCAATGAGTGGCTTGCGTTTAAACATTCTAGATTTGATTCAAGAAGGCAATATAGGTCTTATGACTGCTATTGAACGTTTTGAACCAGACAAAGGATTTAAATTCTCGACATATGCGTCTTGGTGGATTAATCAATCGATGCGAAGATATGTTGCAAACCAAGCTAGAACAATACGCTTACCAGCACATATCATTCAATTCGCCACTAAATTGCAACAGATATCATTACAATTGACTGATGAACTTCACAGAAAACCAACAATAGAAGAAATCTCTGAAGCTCTCGATAATAAATATCCACTTGAAAAGATTCAACAAACTTTATTTGTTTATAATTCTAAAGTTTTATCATTGGATATTCCTATCAAAGGGGATGAAGAAGATAATGTGACTTTCATCAATTGTCAAACTGCAGGTGATGACGTTATTGATAGCATGAATAGGGCAGACCAAAAGAATGTTATCAGTAAAATATTAAAAGATTTAAGACCTATGGAAAGATATGTTTTAGAATATCGATATGGATTAAACAATATGTCTTCTGGTTTAATCTTAGAAGAAGTCGCAGACATGTTGTATGACAAGGGCTTAACTAGTTCACGTCTTACAAGAGAAAGAGTCAGACAAATCGAAGCATGCGCATTGGGCAAAATTCAAAAGAATCCTGCAAAAATGCGTTTACTTCGTGAAATCATGTAGTGAAAGAGGAGGATAATTTATGGAAAATCAAGTAACTATGAGTTTAGAAGATTATACAAAATTAATTGAAGAAAACACTAAATTCAAACTAGCTTTATCGGGATTTAAAAGAAAAGCTAGAAAATCAATTGAAAATGAGATTAGTCACGACCAGATCAAAAAATTAACACAAGCACAAGCGCAATATTATATTTCGCTATCACATTCCGCAGATAAAGATGATAGGCAAAGAGTGCTAAGTGAGCTCACGCATGCTTATAGTTGGACATGGGGAGAGATAGCTGACGAATCGTATATTATGTCTACAGATGAAGTGAAAGAAATGGCCGTAGACATCATTGGTACCTTAGTAAAAGATAGATTCGATGCGCTTGTCGTTGAAAATACAAAGAAACAAGCTGAATCTACAGAAGAAGCTGAATCTACAGAAAAAGCTGAGGAATAAATTATGGCAAAGAAGAAGATTAAAGAATTGACTTTAGGGGAAATGTATGAGATTTGTTGTAAACACGATTGTCCTAATTGCCCTATTGAAACATTAGTTTGTGTTTATAAGCATTCAATACACAGTTTAGAAGATTTAGAAGAAGAAATAGAGGTATAAAAATGGAAGTTGAAGCATACGTAGTTGTCTTTGATAACAAATATTATTGGAAAGGTCAAGGTGGTAAAACAACAACCAACCTTAGAAGTGCATCGTTTTTAAGAAAATGTGATGTTGAGAAATATAATTTAGACCACATTTTAAGAATGGGAAAACAAACAACTAATTACAATTCTTACAAAATTAAAAAAGTAAAAATCAGCGTGGAGGAATAGATATGAAATTAACTGAAGCTTTAGAAAAAGTTTGGAAAGCAATTAATAAAATTGAAAATATTGACTTTGACCAAACAGGTGAAGACATCAAAGATGACTTACTTGGAATTCATAGAAAATTTCGCAAGCAAGATGGTGTTATGGATGAAGTAACCGATTGCTTGCAAGAATTACGAGAAGTTGTTGATGAATACAAGAGTGTCGAAGAAGAACTCGGCATTGACTTAATTACATTATTTGAAGCATTGAAAAATGGTGTCTATTGGAAAGGTAGTGGCATTTTTAGTCCTAAAAAAATTGGAATATATTTTGAAGAAAAACCTGAACTAGACATTGAAAATAAAATGTTAAGACACATTTTGTATCAATGTAATTTTGATAATGTAAAGCTCAAAGATTATGGCAAATCTTGGGCTTTAACTAAAGAAGAACTGGAGGATTAAATAAAAAGAGTATGTCAAAGATTAAAAGAAAAAGATTAGAACAAATTGTGAATAACATTTTTGGATGGGCAAGCCAACACGAAGATAGTTTTATACGGACTCTTGTTGAAGCTAGCGACATGACTTTGGAAGAAACTAAATACTTTGAGGTAGAAGAGTACCACAAGGAGAAATAATAAGGAGAAATAATATGAATAAAGAATTAAATGTACTATCAGAAAGTGTTGCTAGAAATACAGGAGAAGAATCTATCCTAGTAACAAAAGCAAAGGAATTTTTATCTTTGTTAAAAGAACAAAAAGATGATCTTAATGTAAGACAAGCAAAAAATGCCATCGAATGCATCATTGAAAAAGAGTATTGGCGCAAAAAAGGTTTTGAAATCTGCGATATGCAAAAAGAAGGAAACATCGGTTATGGTGTAGAATCTCCACATTTGTATGGCACAACTAATTTATTTAAATGGGCAAAAAATAGCAAAGTCTTTAATTGTGATAAACAACCAGAAATTGATAGATGGGTTTTGAAAATTCGCTTTGGAACTGGCGCTTATATATTTGGCGATGATTACGACATAGAAACATTCGATGCATTTTTTAAAGAATTAATCGAAACATACAAGCCAGAATTTATAGATAATGTCAATAACGAATTATTATGGTATATCGAGGATACTAATGCGCCAAAAGCTGCATCTGGTTTGACTCAAATATATGACAAATATTTTAAAAAGCACAAAGAAAAAGGCAAACAATACGAAATCGAACGCTTAGAAGCCGAATTAAGCAGATTAAAAGGTGGTAGCAAATGAACAAAGAACATATGCAATTAGCAAGCTATGGCTTTATGGAGGGATCATATGAAATATATTAGGACCGATTGGGCAATTTGCAAAAAAGATTTAGAAGGAGGTGTTCAAAATGACCAAGAAAGAAAAAATTATTAATGCAATCTTGTGGTTCGCATCCACAACATTAGGATTCTTTGTAGGGAATCTATTATTTAAGCTTATTTGTGAATAGGAGGAAAAAATATGGCTGTAATTCTTAATACAGATTGGTATATCAATAGTAAATATCCAATCGTTGTTTTCGATGACGGTGTTCTCGTTGCTCCAGCATTTGGAACCGCCACCGTAACTCAAAGAGCGTTTTTTGATTGGTGCGCTGCATTCAATTCAAAATTCGGTACAATTGCTGAAATCAGAAAGAACAAAGCAGGAGTGTCTCTCGTTTTCGTAGATAGTCACTCAATATCTGAATTTTCAAGTCTCTATAAAGACGCAGATATTAGAGATGGATCCGAACTTCCTGATATCCTCAGTGATAAAATTAACACAAAAGCTGTTTTCTCAGCAGATGATTTAGAAGATTTGAAACGAAAAGGTATCTATAGTGGTAAATCAGAAGAAGACACAAACCCACCTTCTCCACCTTCACCACCACCAGCAGCATCAAGCACCACATCGGCTGCATTAACTGAGGCAGACGTTGCTATTAGTGAATGGATTACTAGTGAATTAAAGACAAAAGTTGATACCACACAAACGCCAGATAAAATCGTTCAACAATGCGCTGAAGTTATTATGGATGCGCTGTCTGCTGTGTTCAAAACACATTCACATTAATAGGAGGAAAAAATATGCATAGGCTCGAAATCGTAAAAGCGTTGAAAAATATCAAACCTGGAAGATATTTTCACATTGAGTATCAAAAAGCCATCCCAACAAAGGCAGGCACTATAATCAGGACAACTAAAACAGTTGTACGTTATGGTGTACAATACACAAACATGAAAAGTGTATCTAAATCAACAGGATCTGCAGAGTTGCCTAATTGGCTACGATGGGATGAATATAAACCGTATTTCCTTAAATATGTTGGAGGTGATGCCTCAAAGAAAGGCACAACATATTTGAGGGTGTCACTCACAAAAGGGAGACACAAAGAACATATTTCATATTCAGTTGATGGATTACCAATAGATGATTCAATGAGTCCAGGAGTAGTGGAATTATTGGATAAGGTCAATAAAGGACATCCAACAACCGTTATGAATATAAATATTGATAACATTATCAAAATTGGCAGATAAGGAGGAAAAAAATATGTCAACAAGATTCAATGTAGTAAAAGCACAAGAAAGAGGTGTAATTAACCTCTTCGAACTTGGCGGAGCAGGACAATATTTATTAGTTGTCCTTGGCAAAACAAAAGATTATGTTATTCCTTTTCTTCACACAGAAGAAGATGGCGATGTCGCTTACTTACCAGACAGCATCTCCATTCAAGAAGAAAAGAGTCTTAAAGATTTAGTAGATGCAATTTATGATACTAGACTCTTCCCTCTTTCTAAGTTTTATCCTGTTAAAACAACGGCAGTTCCAGAACATTCTAAGGACATCGTTAAGATAGTCCAAGGACAAGCTACTGTTAAAGGACAAAAAGCTGAACAAGTTGCAAAAAATGCAGGATATAATATACCTGAAACAACTTTTGTCTCTACATCACAACAAAGAGACTATACAAGTCTTAAACAAAAAGATAAAGAAGCTCTAGAACGTTACGAAGATGCTCATGCAGAACTTGAAGCTAGTGGTGCAACTTTTGAAGGTTTAAGTCCTGAAATTAAAATGGCATACCAAGGCGTTGCCACAGGACGCTCATTAGGTATTATCTTTGCAGGTCCAACAGGAACAGGTAAATCATGGGCAGCAAAAATTTTAGCAGATAAAGCAGGTGCTCCACTTCTTACTAAAGAAATTACATATGGCACAAGCCCTGAAGATTTAGTTGGCTCATACGTCCCTTCAACCTCAAAAGATGGCGCAAAATGGCAATTCATACCAGGTCCACTTTTAAGAGCATATACAGAAGGATGGCAAATCGCACTTGAAGAAATCAACTATGGCCAACCAGGTGTTAATGCAACACTTAATGAATATTTAGATGGTACTGACAGAGTCATTGTCAATGGTGTTTCATATAAAAAGCATCCAAACTTTGTATGTTACATGACAATGAACCCAGGATATCAAGGAACAGAGCCACTTAATACAGCTTTGAAAAATAGATTTTCTATCGTTGATGTCCCAGAACTTTCTAAAAAAGAATATGTTAAAAGATGTGGTGCATATAGTCAAAAACTTGGTCACAGATTATCTGATGCTTTCTTCGAGAAGCTTTATGATTTTGCTCATACAATTGAGAAAGAAGCTACACAAAGTACATGGCATGAAGATGTTAAATTTTCCATCAGAAATGCTCAAAGACTTTGTAACACTATCTTAGCTAGCGCATGTAGTAAAGACGATTTTAAGTATGCATTATTCGTTGAGTTTGTCAATGCTTTATCATGTGATAACGATAATTCTACAAAATTACAAGATTATAAAAAGAATTCTGTAATTATTGACAGCGTGAACGATATCTATAAAACTTACGATTTCGCAGAACAAAAAGAAACAACAGATTACGTTGATCTAAACGATTTATATACAGAAGAAGAAACCGCAACAAGCAGCTCTTCTGCAACAAGTAAACGAAACAAAGTTCTCGATAGCCTTAAAGAAGAATTTGAATAATAATAGGAGGAAAAAAATTTATGGCAAAAACAGTGAAAAAAGTTAAAAAGGTTAACAAAACAATCGAAGTTAACAAAATGAGTATTAAGGAGATTAGTGATCTTTTAAAAGAAAAAGACAATGCTACAACTCTTAAGAAAATCGTCGCGAGAGTAACACTCGATCGTCTCATCAATGGATATGATGATAAAAGTATCGATGCAGCTACTGGTAAACCAAAACACATACCAGGTCTCAAAGATTTCTGTAATGAATTAACAGATGATATCATCAATACTCCTTATGATGCAATTAAGCAAGAACTTCAAGATTCAAACTTAATTGGAGAGGACGAAGAACCTATCATTAAAATAGGTGAAGACATTGCAGTTTCGTTAGCTTCACATACAAGTGTAGTATTTGAACTTGACAAAGATTTAAAGGAAAGCAATGCAGCTGTCCCTGAAATGTACAAGAAGCATACTGTTTCTTTAGATAAGAAAAAGCTCGAAGAAGCATTTAAAGACGGCACTCTACCTGATCCTTTAAAACCTTATTGTTCATCTAGAACCGTTACTATTACAAAGATGACTCAGAAGAAAATTTAATCTTCTGGGTCTTCGGACTTTTTAGGAGGAATATTAATTATGAAAAAAGTTTCAACACCCCGTATCCTTTCTATTATTTATCATCATCAAATGAGAGACGATTTAAATATTATCAATGGTATGTTGAATATTGCTAGTCGCCCAGTTAGCTTAACATTTAACTCATCGGGTTCATCAGCATATACTCATATGACTAAAAGTGGTAATCCACACATCGTTATTGGTGGTGGTTTGATTAAAAGCATCGCTAGTATGCCAGAGGATTTTGAAGATAAAACAACTTTTCTTCCATATTGGGAAGCTGTTAACAAAGCTTTCTGGGGTTTAGATTTACATGAAATGGGGCATAATCGCTACACAGATATGTATAGTACTAAACTTAGTAAATATCCAAATGCTAAATTTAGAAATTTCTTACATTCACTTTTTAATACATTGGAAGATCCAATTATCGAAGGCGCTATGTGTGATTATTACGCAGAATCTTATCCTAGTCAGCCAAATCCTGAAATTTATTTTAATTATATAATTGAAAGTTTATTTATGCCTCAAGCTGCTAAATATAAAGATGATGGCAGTGTCAATAGCTTTATGCAATATCTTTTATTATTAGTAAGATGCGGTAAGAAAAACATTAAGAATCCTAATGCAGTCTTTGTCAAATATAATGGAGATTTAGTTCCACGTATTAGAAAAGTCATCGCTGAACCTGATGGTAGTAAAAGAATCGACTATGCAATTGAATTAGGTGAATGGATTATTGACAATGTCAAGGAATTTGACTGGTCTACAGTAACTCCACCTCCACATAGTTCAACAGGATTGCCAAGCCCTGGAGGAGCAGGCGGGGGCGGTACTCCAATGCCTGTCCCTGGTGGTGCGGGTGGAAGCAGCGTAGGCAGTGGTTTAGAAGATGGCGAGGAAGGCGAAGATGGTGAAGACAGCTCGAGCTCAAGCAGTGGTGCTGGAGGAACTGGCACACCACCTACACCAAAGTCTCCTGCACCTTATTCACCAGTAAATTCAGAATTAGACGATGTCTTTAATGATATTTATAATTATGAACATGAATGGTTTGTTGTCAAAGATAATTATGAAATTGTACATGAATCTTTATTAGATGATATTAATCAAAAGATTGAAAACTTCGATGAGACTATTAAAGCCGTTTCAGATTATCTAGAATTATTCCATGGTCGACATAAACCAAGAAGGGTCACTGGATTTACAAGCGGTAGATTAGATCTTCGTAGAGCAATGCAAGATGATATTAAGAATGGTTGTGATACCAAACTTTTCTCTCGTAATGTTCAAAGAGGTAAAGATGTTGACCTTGCTGTAACACTTATCGTAGATAATTCAGGTTCTATGGAGGGCAATAAGAGCGTAGTCGCCACACAAGCAGCATTAGTTTTAGCACAGGCATGCGAATGGAGTAAAATTCCATTTGAATGTTGTTCATTTACAGAAAGCGACGCTTGTTATACTTTTATTGAAAAGAGCTTCGAAGATAAATTTGAAGATAGTAAACCATATTTCGGTGTTATAGATTCTGTAATGTGTAACAAATTAACCAGTGATAATCCAATAGCTGCATCGAGCTTCTGCAGCAATATTGATGAAGTTAATATTTATCGTATTTGGAAAAAATTACAAAGAGTAGAACACGAACATAAATTGATGATTGTCATGAGTGATGGTATGACATGTGGTTCGGCAACTCAACTTAGAGAACTTATTAATGAAATCGAGGATAGCGGTATTCCAGTTATTGGTATTGGTATCCTTGACAATAATGTTGCAAAGATTTATAAAAATCACAAGATTTTTGCAAATATAGAAGAGTTGCAAGCAGGATTAGCAGATTTCTTAATTAGTGTTTTATCACAATATGCATCATAAGGAGATTAAGAATATGACAAAATGGTTAATACTTACAGGTAATTTAAAAGAAACTTACTGGAAAACTTCACATTTAACAAATAAACAAATTCATATTATCGAAGCAAAGGATTGGAGAGAGATATATCTTCAATCAAAGCTCGAAAAAGATCAACGAGTACTCAATGTGTGGCCATATAAAGACAAACTTCCTGAGGGATGGCGACGTCTCTCAGGGACGTTAACCGCACCAACAGGGTACTACATAGCTAATAATGGTCTCAGTAGATGGGACCCAAAATACGACTTTGCAATTATAAAGGAGGAAGAAGAAGTATGTATGATGAAAAGTTAAGAAAGGCTATCGCCGAATGGGCTGAGGAGGAAGGATATGATAAAGATTATCCTATTCTTTATTACAATCATAGTTATGATAAATCAATCATCGGTTTTATCGAAGTAGATGGTGTTCCTGTCGCTTTATATTCTCTTGAGTCAATGATTCAAGAATATATGGAAGATGAAGATTTATTAAATGAAGAAGATGGCTATGAGCAAGCTATCGAATGGATTGAATATAACACTTTAGGCGCAGGCTTCTCTGGTAAGGGGCTCCCAAGAGTTATTACAAACATTGAAGAAATTAAAGAAAGGTATGGTGAATAATATGAAGATCAAAGTTCGTGTTCCTGTAGAAGGAACTTATAGGCATTATTCCGATCCTCACGGCGAGACCGAAGAAGACTGGGATACCGAAACCGAAACGGTCTACTATGAACCTACAGAGCAAGACCTTCTTGATTACTATGGTGAAATAGTTGATGAAGAAGAATATTCCGAAGATGAAGACTTCGGTGAATGGCTCGTAAACGAAGGTAGAGTCAAACTTTAAAAAGGAGGGCGTCTTATGGAAGGATACCTATATGAAATTCGCTTTAAACAATGCGACAAAATTAAACACTGGCTGTATGAGACCGATGCAAATTGGTCTCTCTTGGCTAGGAAAGACATTGCCGCATTAAGAGAAAATCATGATGTCCACGACATTTATGTATTTAAAAAGCATCGTTTTATTGGTGCAATTCGTAAACATCCAATTATATCAATTCGCTTTCATAAAGACGCCACTCAGTCTTATGAATACGCATTATTGAATGATTCGGGAGGCGATGTGCACGTAAACGATCGTTACAGTTTAATTTTACAAGATAATTCTCAAATTATAGTAGACAAAATCTACTACGCAGAATTAATGCCTAAGCGTGTTACAAAGAATTTGGTTTTAAAACCCAATAACCAAGCAATTGTAACATACATGAATAGTAAATAGGAGGAAAAGATTATGGCAACAGATTTTGATATTTTTGAAGATGTATTTGGTTCCGCAGAAGAATCAGATATGATAAACAATATTATACAAGATAAGAAAATTATATTAACACCAACATCTATTAACATGAATCCACTTGGATATAATAGAAATGACTATCCAGTAATTGATGCATACTATAGAGGCTGGCAATATATTCCTGCAACAACCCCTTTTAATTGTGAAACGGTTTCACGAGATTCAGTAAAACAAAAATTACAAGAATTTGGTGATAGATATACTTTTATCACAACATATCTTCGTTATTGGATAGATGTTAAGACATGTGATGATTATATTTCAATCAAAGAATATAAAGTATATGCAGATGATGCAGAACAAGTAGCGCTTGCTCGTAAGCGTGGAATGCCTGTATTAATAGCAGGCGGAGATACACAGACATTTGCATATCAAAATTTTTTAAAGAATAATACGGCAAATTGGTTATACTGTATTCCAGATGTAGAATTCCGTATCTATCGTGATAGAACATGGTCAATGGTAGTCCGTTATGATTTTGATGATGGCACAAGTCGTTATTTCTGTGTCCATCCAGAAATCCGTAAAGCATTACTTAGTAGTAAATATATAGAAGGACTAAACGTACCTACACTCTACAAAAAGCAAAATCATTTTAAAGAACAAAATGAAAAAGCTCTTAGAGAAGTAACACGTCAATATTTAACATCAACATATGATAAAGGTTTACCATATTATAAAGAAGTATATTCTGATGTAGATATTAAAGAATGTGCTGTAGCTGATACAAGATCTCATCTAATATTAGCAAAAACTTTACTCTCTGATACATCTAGATTTAGCATAATTGATGAATACAACAAAGAATGCTTAGGCGAAAGCATTAATGATGAATTGTTTGGAGTAAGTCTTCGCAATGAAATCAATAATTTCTTTGGCGTTTTTAATGAAGAAAACAGCACAATCTGGCAAGAATTTAAACAACGATTCTCAGGTAGTGATAGTAGAGGAATTCTAGGACTATCATTTTTATTTCACTATATAACATGTACAGGGAATTCAGTCAAAGTCGCAGCAGCAAAAGATGAGCGTGCTAACAATATATGGCCAACATTACATTGGCCTACAGCAGTGAATGGTGCCATCTGGGAAAGAAGAGGCGATGATATTATTTGTACCCGTACTTTCAATGCTTATAAAGCCGCATTCGTTTATAATACGAATACAAAGGTTCGTTATGTTTTGAAACAATATGGAACTGGCAAAATTAAAACTTTAATTCCTTCATTAAGAAGTGCGTTATTGTCGCTTTTCGAACTTGATGATGCTCTTTATTTGAATCTCTGGAATAATGTATCTATTAAAGAATTATTCGCAAATTCAAATGTCGGTTGGATTCTTGATAACACATCTAGTTTTGCTGAGAACTTCCAAATTATTGCTCTCAAACATAAATGGAGCGCAACTAAAGTTAAATTATCAGATGAAATTAATGGTACTACAATCGGTTCTACTGCTCTAGCAATCCTTGCAACTACAGGTGAGCCAATTCTTGAGCAACTCCTTAAGAATAAGCTCTTTAACCTTTATTTTGCGCTTTTAGATGATAGAGCCCATGGAGAATCATATGGCTATGATATGGATAAAGAAAAAGGAAATAACGCACGTCCAACTTCGTGCAGCTTTGGGTATCACGGTTCTGCTGGTTCTCTTAAGAAAATGTTTGGCATGACTTTGGACCAATTAAAAGTTTATGATGCTTCTATTACGATTGAAGAATCTACATATGGTACGTATTCATATGCTGTTCCAAGAACTTATGATTTTCCAAAATTCTTAAGCATTAACGCTTGTAACCAACTAGATATCAAAACATTTACAGCAGCAATCCAACCAGATATGGGAAAGAATCTACAAGAAATTATGAAACACAGAGAATTCGATGAGCTCTTGAATAATAACAATCCAAAGCAACGTGTCGAATTTGTTACAAAATATGCTCAACACACTGAAGAGTGGAGAGGGTTACATGACTTCTGGGAAGGATATGCAGACTATCTCAAGATGAGAAAAGGCCTCAGGGTGCTCTCTGAAAGAAGTGATAACAATATCGAATATTCTGATAAATGGTATCCTGAAAAACCAGGTGAAGCTAAGAAATTCATCTATTACCGTGCAGGTATGCATCTACCAGGCGATAATGTGCACATTTATTCTCCAGAAGAATTCGAAAGACGAGTCCATAGGGAGTATGACGATGATACAGATAACGTAAGCATGGTAACAGATGAGCAAGGTAAGATTGTTGGTGCTGAAATTAATATGTCTCCTAAGACTTACCTTGAATTCCTTCACAATGAAGCTTCCACATGGTACAATCTCATCAAGAATGAAGAGCAAAATGCTTTATTCCAAGCTGCTGTTGATAGATTAAAGAAATATGAATACACAGATGAGAAACTTGGATTATCAGTCGTTGCTCCAGCAAGCGCATCAGATGTCCAAAATGAAGGATCCGTTCTTTCGCATTGTGTTGCTTCGTTCGTTGAACCAATCATCAATGGAACAGAGAACGTTGTCTTCATCCGTAGAAATGACAAACTCGCTGAACCTTATTATACAATGGCAATTAGCCCATCAGGCGACATTGAACAAATCCATTGTTATAGAAATGGTGGTTTAGATGAACAAGACCAAGCATCAGCATTCGCGGCGTCACAAAGAGAAGTCTATAATAAATTCTTTGATATTAAAGCATTTATTCGTAAATGGGCTAAGGCAAAGAAAGGCATCATATCGGAAGCATCCATTAAGGACAGATATGGAGCTTTATGTGCTCATAGATAAGGAGGAATTGAATATGAACAACAATGATTTAAAACAACAAGCAAAACAAGCCTTGATGGAGGTTGCTAAGGCTCGTAGAGAATGCGAGCAATGCTTAGTAATCTCTTTCATTCTTTTAGGGGTCTGTGCATTGTCCATCCTTGGGCTTTGCATAGCTCCTGATTTATTATTAACCAAGATTATCATCATCGGTGGGTCTGCAGTCTTCGGTCTCATCCAAATAAGAGACATGCTGGTGCTTCGTAGGAAACGCCAAGCAGCCGTTCGAGCTGAGCTGGAGATAAGGGCTCAGGTCCCCGATGTAGATAAATAATAGGAGGAAAAGAATATGAATAACGAAAAGAAGACATTCAAAGTTAGCATCAGAGAAACACTTGAACGTATCGTTGAAGTTGAGGCTTCAGATGAGTTAGAGGCCGTGCAAAAAGTTATAGACTCATATCGTAGAGAAGATATTGTCTTAACATCAGAAGATTACATCAATACAGGTTTTGTTATTGTTGAAGGAGATGAATGATTATGAATAAGATTGAGATGTGCACTGACCATACGGGCAAGATGGAAGGGATTAACTCCATCTCTACCAGCACTGATATGAATCCACATTGCAGGGCGAACGCCAAAATCCGTGGGTCAATCTGTGCGAAGTGTTATGCCCATAACATGATTCAAATGTATAGCGGATTAAGGGAACGCTTAGCCCGAAATACGGAAATCCTCACGAAATCGGTCATCCCGCTAGAGGATTTGCCTGATACGACTGGGATGGAAATTTTCAGATTTGAAAGCTTCGGTGATTTGCATAACGAGATTCAATTGACCAATTATATGAACATCGTTAAGAAAAATCCTGGAACCAGATTTACCCTCTGGACAAAAGTATACGATGTCGCTTATAATTATTTTATGGCGAATGAAGTTCCAGACAACTTCACATTGATTCTCTCTTCGCTAATGATTAACCAGAGAATTGACTTGACCAAGTTCAAGAACCTGGGGAAGTTTAAGAAGGGTCAGTTGAAGAGTTTCACTGTTTGGAACAAAGAATACCTGAATGCCCATCCAGGTGAAGTAGATACGAACTGTGGAAGTAGATTGTGCAATGCCTGCAGGAAGTGCTACGCCAAGAACCAGATTGAAGAAATCAATGAGATTCTAAAGAGTGACCAACGCGTTATTCTGGTGAAAGAGTCATTGAAAGACCCCGTGGCACGAGAGAAGGTTGCAGCCGTATTGAGTGACATGGGTGATTGGCCACTATAGTAAAGGAGGAAATAATTATGGACCAAAAAGATGAAATAGCAAGCCTTATTTTAAAAGAGCTATATATTAAGTACAAGAGGCACTGGAAATCCATCCGTGATGCAATCCATAATAAAGAATACGCATCCTACACCGCTGCAGATGAAGAGAGACTTCGTAACGTGGTTCAAGATTATGAAAACGAAAATAATGTTGATTTAGTTTCAATGTATGATGACGACTATCCAGAAGAGTTCAAAAAGATAGAAAGAACAATATTCGTTTTCGAAATTAATAGCCAACACAATCGTACTAAGTATTTTTGCAGAAAATATCTGGTGCCAACGGATGGGGGGACAACCGAAGATGGTAATCAGGTTCTAAAGTGGGAACATAGGTTTGCGCCATTAACATCCCCAGGGAAAATCTTGGGATATTTGGCCACTGGGCTGGTTCAGGGTATGCCGCCGTTGATTGGCGTGGAGCATCCAACTAAGTTCTTTACCTACTTCGGTGGAATCACTACCATGTATGTAGAGCCCGATAATGAGAACGGCGGATGCTGGTTGGTCATGCATGATGGAGAGAGTGAACCGCACGATGAAGAGTCCGTGGCAATCACAAATCTTCTAGACCATGAGTTCAGGTTGAAGTTTGTTGATGAGATTGAAGCGTATAAAAGAATGATTCAATTATGCCGCGTCATCCTCTACACCAAAGGGGACACCAAGCTCTTCGATATGATTGATTTGGCTCAGAAAAAGGCGGACCAGCAAATCTTCGCGGTACCTGGGCCAGGCGGGAGCAACACTAATGTGCTCATTAAGAAACACGCCGCTCAGTTATGTGACAGCGTTGAAGATTTGGGCCCGCACGATGGTACAGCGATTACCGAAGAAGAATATAATAAGGAGTTAGAGATTTGATATGCCACCAAAAGTTAAAAAGACAGTCAAAATTGACTATACCGATGAATCAGGGAAGAAACAAGTATTGACCTGGGAAATCGAAGGAGTTGATGACGAAGATTGCAGCAATCAGGAAGCATCAATTCACAGTTTTATTGAATCTTGTGGGGGCGACACCAAAAAGATGGTTGAAGAATACCCTATGCGTTGCGCCATACAAATGTTGGATGAATTAGATAAAATAATTCTTGACTAACTGGCGTTTTTGAAGTACAATTAATGTGCAAAAAGGGAAAGTATTGAATCTTTGCCAGTCAGCGTTGGGTGCGTTGACATATTCCTCCGAAAGGCCTACGATACATGTCGTGGGTCTTTTTCTTACTTAATGGAGAGAAAGGAGACATTTATGTTTAAATGGATAAAAATCACACCAGATGAGAAATACAGATTAGCTAAACATTCTTATAAGGTTAGCGGCGATGTCTACGTCCTTCAGCTAGAAGACCAAAGTGTCTGGATTGTGTATGGAGACATAAAATATACCCGTGGAGGCGTTACTTATTATGATGGACATGAGGCCACAGATGACGAATTCTATTACGATAAGAAGACAGGCACCTGGGAATATTATGGAGACATAAGTAAAAATCATTTTAGTGTATTATCACTAGGAAAAAATGGTTCTATCAGGTGTACAAGCAATTGTCATCTAAAAGACCGTCTTCTGGATTATAGGGAGGAAGAGCGAAGAAAAGTAGAAGAACGAAAAGAAAATTGTCATTATAAGGAGGAACAGAAAAATGACTAAAGCAGGAAAATTAGAACAATTATCAAAAAAGGGCGCTATAGACGAAATATCACCAGTCTTGGCTAAATATCTATGGAGCGTAGAAAAAGCCGAATACAGGGCGTTTTATAACAGAAAAAAGGGATGGCTGGAAGAGATGGTAATCGTGCATTTCAGAGGCGGTGGCGTCGCAGTCAGAAATGTCAGCATAAACAGTATCCTAGTCAATTTTGATGAAGTAGTTAAATTATGCCATGGTGGGCATTACGATGAAGTTGAATGGTATAGAAGCATATGTAAAGACCCTGAGTGGGAAGACATCTTTGCCCCAGGCGTCTTGGAATCCATTCCAGAAGAAGACTAAGAAGGAGGTGAATTGAGTTATGACGGTTAAAGAGTTCTATGAACAAGAGAAATCCAAATATCCAGAATCCATACGAATGGTGATCGTGTCAAACGAAGAGACGGAAGACCACGACTTCGCAGATGAGATCGCGGAGCTTTATGGGCATCGTGAATTAATTGAAGGATATCCATTGAAGTTGGCCACGGGCGAGATCGTATTGGTTGCAGAAACCAAGGAGGAATAAAATGAATGATAGACTCTTAGCGGGGATCATGATAGCGAGCATGGTTGCAGTGGCCGTGCTTGCTTTGCTTTTAACACTGTATTTCGAATCCAAAAGAGAAGAAAGAGAGGAAAAGAAAATGGATGACAGATATTTAAATGGGCACGCAAGTTTGCAAGACCCAGAGGGGATCCAAGGAGCGTTCTATACAGTTAGCGACCCTAATGGAACCGTTTCTTATTTATACGTTGACGCTATTGAAGACTATAGAATTCAATATTGGACTTTTGATGACCTTAAGCGTTTGGTTGACGGTGGAGAGATCGATGTAAGTTCAACAGACCCAGATGAAATCCTTGAAGAAGTTAAAGGATGGGCTAATTTAGAAAATGCCGATGTCGAACTTGAAGACGACTGGTTGGATCTAAGCGATTTAGAGTCCGATGGATTCACTGGGATGTAAGAAGGAGATAAAATATGGCTAAATATTATTATGGCAACTCATTAAAAGAAGCTTTATCAAATGAACCCGTGACAATTAAGACCGCTAAGCAACTTAAAGGTTACGAAGAGAATTACACCTGGGTAATCCCAGTGGAGGAAATAGACAATGAAAACGAAGATGAAAGATGAAGTTAAACTTTTAAGAAAAGCTCAAAAGGTATTATGGGATAATTTATATCCTGGATATCCTTTACAAATCTCAGTAGTAATGGATCTCGCAGAAGACACTGCCTGGGTCGATTACAAAGGATACAAAACTAATTTGCATAGAGCAATGGAGATAATCCAATCTGCGACTTGCTTCCATGCCCTGGAGTGCAATAAAGTTACGAAAGGCAACTGGTTGATTGATAGAACCGCAGAAGAAGTAGATGAAATCTTGAAAGCGAAAGATGAAGATTTCTACATCTTTGATTACGATATCTTGAAATTTTACTTCGGTCTCGCATCAGCCTTGGTCAATATTAAAGATAAAAAGAAAGGTTTCATCTTTGGCGTCTATGATGAGGATTGCTGTTATGTTGACGTCAAGGTCTTCGGCGAGAACGATAAAGACAAAATTCAAAAATATGTGGAAGAATATTTCACGAATCAAGAAGGAGAATAATATTTATGGCTAAAATGAACAAAAATGAAATCGATAGAATTAGATACGGATATTACAGCGAGAATCATATTGATGCAAGGACTCTTCCATTGATTGTCAGTCACTACATCGCTGTTGGAGCCAATACCTGGGCTAAATTGACTGATGAAGACATTGAAGCACAGTATAAACAATGTAAAGAAAGAGACGAACAACTCAAAAAAGAAAACAAGGTAGGCTTGATCGCCCCAGAATTCAATCAATATTTGAACAAGGCATGTAAAGCGTTATATTTGCTACCAGCGGAAGTCAGAGCCAAAATTATCAAAGAGAATGTAGTATAGGAGGAAGTAACAATATGATCATGAATCAATGCGCAGTTAAAGTCAGGCTCTATGAACCTAATTATATCATAGTCCGTGATTTGCCTAACAATGGTGGACTCTATTTGTGTTCTGGAAACTTTAAGAGTAAAGAGAATGCATTGAAAGAGTTAGAGAAGAGGAAACAATTCTTAAAAGCAAACTCCAAATCTTATGATGGAGTAGAAGACGATGGATCGGAGCCAGTGGGATGGGGCGACCCTCGTGTGGTTGAGATCCAAGTAACAGTAAAGGAGGTGAAGTAAGATGGAAGACTATAATGCAAGTTATTCAAGAGAAGACTTAGTTAAAGCTATCGAAGAAGGACATGTATATGATTACATCGCTAATCATTATCATGAAATGTCTACATTTGATTTAAAAGAAGTCTTATTAGCCGTTTTAGGCGTCTGTTATGACAAATGCTGTGGCGATGAAGATGAAGAAGCATTAATGGAACTCATCAGAGAAGAATTAGTCGAACGCAGAGATTTTAGTTTATAAGAAAGTGAGGAAAAGAATATGGTTAACATGAAGAGATGGATACACACAGCGATTGACGACTATGGTGGAACAACGAGCCCATCCTATAAAGAGTTCGAAAGAAACTATAGAAGTTACTTAAGAAGCATTTGTAGGAAGATTGGAGCGAATTTACATAGTTTCAGCCCTAATCATTATCAATTTACGGCGGTTTTAGAGAAAGATGGTAAATTTGTTTACTTCTCAATCAGTGATGTTAGATATTTCAGTAAAGAATGGTATAACAACATCCTGATCCGTACGATGGCTCATGACAAAGATTGGCGTGGTGGTACCAACTACTATACAGAACTAGATCTATTAGAACAAGACCTAAGTTACATGTTTGAAAATGGTAGATTGAATCACTGGTAATAATATGATATTATAAGGAGTAACCAGATATGTTAAGAATTAAATTTAAATACGCTGACCAGTATTCAAACTGGGAGTGGCGCACACAAGAATGCATCATGGGTTCCGTGGAGCAATGTATCGATGTCTACGGGCTTGGCATTGACTGTAAATATGAAATTATATCAGTGGAAGAAATAAAGGAGAATTAATGATGAGTAACGATCGTAAATTAGAATGCATTGCAGACCTTGTGAAGAATTACCTTGGTAGTAAGAAGGAATATTCCAGGATCCGCAGCAATATGCTTTGGTATAAAGATTCAATGAAAGAGAACCAGGGTGTGGATGTCACTCCAGAACAAGCATTCATGTTTGTGATGCAAAGTTCAACCAGCATCTATCAGGATCTGACCATTGCTGAACAAAAGGAAGTTGCTGCAAGTTTATGGGCAGCACTTGCTAGAAAGAACTACAGTTTAACCAGGGTTTGGTAGAAGGAGGAAAAATATGAAAAAGAAAGAAACAATTATTAACAGAATGCTAGATATTCTAGCTGAAGCAAATGATTTAGATAGTAGTATTGTCGACCATCATACTTTCTACGGAGCATATGAGCGTGCGGCTGCTGAATTAGAATGCGAAGAAAGTGAAGATGGAGAATTAGACATCTTTAAATTTGTTTATGAACTTGGAAACAGATACTTTGGTTTCTATCAAGATAAACTAAAACCGATTCTAATCGCCGAAGGTTTAGTAACAATGGAACAAAGAAGAGAATTCAATAAAGAAACATTCGTGTTGTAGAAAGGAGAAAAATAACATGATAAAAGATTTAAAAGTTGGAGATATTGTAGAAGCAGTGTTTCGAAAATTTGGGAAGACCGTGAGATTCACTGGCGCAGTAACAGAAGTCTCAACGGATGAACATGCGCTCGATGGTACCTGGGTCGCAATCAATGTACACGAAGGTGATTTTGATGCCATATGGCAAGGTATGATAAAAGCAGGTCACTACAGTGTATTAGTTCCGATTGCGGATGTTAAAAAGGTGTTACCAAGGGTTGGTATGCTTTATTTCAAAAGGTCTAACGGCGGGGTCAGATATGTCGGATGGGATAGAGTAAGAAAAGTTTATTCTACAGACTATTACGCCAATGTTGGAATCATGAATGCGAATGCAGCGGAGCTAACAACGTGGAAGGCCGTGAAGAGTAAGAGAGAGTCCCTCGTGAACATGGGCTACACCGAAGTGACCTATTTAAGAGAAGACATCGAAAATAAATGTAAAAAGGAGGAAAGAATATGAACATTTGTTACAGAGTCTTGAAAGAACTAGATAATCAAGACATTGAAGACATCCTGGACACAGCATTGGAAGGCGGCATTGGTTATTGGGCATGCTTGTTAAATGATCAACCTGAATACCAAGAAACTCTTCGTGAACTCGAAAAGGAAAAAGCTGAAGGAAAGATTAAAGAGATCTACTACAGCACAGTCCTTATGCGAATGATGGAAATGGGGCGTCCAATCAAGTTTGAGGATGCGGAAGCTATAGAAGACGCCGACCCTGAAGTTTGGGAGCTCAACGCAACTAAATTTACAAATGGATGTGAGCTCTATGAAAAGAACCGTGGGTCTATAAGAAAAGCCCTGGATGACGGAGACTTTGACGCCGTTGAAGCAGATTGTTTGATTCAATACGCGCTCTTCGGAGAAGTTGTATTCGGCTAGCGGCCGGGGAGGGGGGGGGAGGAACCAAAAGATTAAAGAAAGAAGGTAAATAAATATGAAAATGAAAAGATTTATATTAATATGCATGACCCTGGATGGGGAAGCGTCTGTCAATGAAAGTTTGTACAATGTTGGATCCTTCAATGCGGTGTGTAAGAAGATGTTTATTACTAAAGAAGATGCACTAAACAGATTGAAGGAGATAACGGCGCAGGATTTGGATGAATTGAGAGAATATTATCCAGAAGAGGATGGTTACACTATTGCCATCGAACCTAGTCAGATGGAAGAAACGGAGCTAAACGTTTATTACCATGGCGATGTGGTTTATCAGACAAGATACAAGATTGAAGAAGTGTGTGATTATTAACGAAAGGAGAAAGATGCTATGGTGAAAATAGTTTTAGGATTAGACAGACTAAAAGGTAAACAACGTAGAGCGTTAATTGACGCCGGGTATTTTGTAGGCGATACGCGCTACTGGGACATGGGCTGCGGCGAACAGTTAAATAATCGTATTGTTTTAGTTAACTACGGTCAAACAGTCGTTATGAGTGCTGAACCTAAATATTATTGGGATGGAACATTCACACACAAAGATACTGGATTCGAAGAAAAATGGATAAACGACTTTGATAAGTTTTTAAGTACCGCTCCAGTAGATACAAACGATGCGGAATTTGAAAAAGAGGTCAATAGAATCATTAAAGAGAACGAGTAAAATCAATTCGTCTATATACTTACCGTGCTTATATGCATATATACGATATAGATATGATATACTAAAAGTGCTTTGAAAGGAGAAGAAAATGAAAACAAAACCAAAAATTAATTACCAAAAGATATTCAAGAAGCACATCCTTGGAATTGATTTTGAATACATCGGTGACGACTATTGGGATGCGGCGATTGAATGTGATGTGAAGATGTTCGAAGAGCTCGGTGAGCAAATCAATCTGGATGACGGCAATGGCTATTTTGAATGCACATTTACGCAAAAGGGACTAGAGAAGTTGACAATAGATGGAGACGGCTCTGGCGATGGAAGACGCGTGTGGTTCTGGGCATTCTCAAAGGAACCATTCGGAACTAAAAAATTTCATTATTGTTTAGGAACGGAGAATGGTGGCCATTTTAATGAGAGATGGAAACACTTACCAGCTCTACGTAGATATTTAGAACCATTATTGCAAAAAGAATATCAAAAGCTCCGTGAAGAGGAAATGGGTGCATAACATGACGAAGCAAGATTTAAAAGACCTATATGGCTTATTGACGGAGTTAAAGAACGAACGCGTTGATCATTATGCGGATTACGGTTACGATGCAGTAATCATGGATCCAGAAGAGCTATACGAGTTAGACAGTGTTGACCATCTCATCGCTTGTGCGGATGTGTTACTGGGCATCATTGAAGACATGTTATCATCTATGAAAAAATGAAACTAAACAACAAATAAGAAAAAAAAGGAGGAAACACTATGTGGATATGTACATCGCTACAAGAATCAGGAAATACCATGGTCAAAGCGTTGCGTACATTTTTAGGCATCCATTCATTTGAGCAAATATGCGATGTTATGAAGAAAAACGGATGGAATACAAATAGAGACGAGGTGTTTGACCACATATATTTAGTAGAATTTGATAAATGGATTAAGACTTCTAAATTCCAGAAAGAATATGAAAGATGGAACCATGAAGAATATCTAGTTGGCCTCACGAAAGAAGAAAATGATATTCTAGCACAGCATGACAATATTTGGAATATTATGTGCGACATGATTAATGATTACATCTCTACTGAATCAGAAAAAATAGGAATAACCATACCAGAAAAGGAGGAATAAAAAAAATGCCGAATTATTGTGATTATGATATAAGGATTAAAGGTAGCCCACGAGCAGTCCAAAGAATGGTTTGGTGCTTACGTCAAGGTTATAGTTACGCTGATGGCAAAAAACCAGCACATAAGCATTTTTTTAGAGTATTCGAATGCCATGAATTAGACACAGAGAAAAATAGTGACGGGACAATCACAAAACATTTGTGGGGGAATTGCGCATGGAGCGTACAATCTTGCATGACAGATTCACCAACAAGTTATTATACAGACGTGCTAAAAGCTCATCAGAATGATTTTATGGGCACTTGTTTAGCCGAACAATCACGTCAATGTGATATCGAGGTATTCAGCGAAGAAACGGGTATGTGTTTTAGTGAACATTATCTTTATACAAAAGGTGAGTGCATAATTGATGACACTGTTGAAATAGCCGAGGCAGGTTATGACGATAACGGCAATATTACAGAAAATATCGACTGGGACACATATAGCGGAGATATTGTTATATTGAACGAGCACAGAGACAAATCGACAGGTGATTATAAATGGACTATTTAAAGAAAGGAGAGTGAGTCAAAATGAAAACTATAACAAATATTATTAATAGTTTGGATAAGTTTAAGATTCCGGATGCGTATAACGCAGTGGAAGCGGCGGGCATCGGAGCAAGAAGACCTTCCATCAGGGCCCGAATCTATGAAGCAGTTAAGAAAGGGACTCTTAGTAAGATCGCACGCGGCGTCTATCAGAACAACGACTGCTTGTTAATCCAGGGTGATGGAAGAGATTTAAGCTTCTTAGAAGACAAGAGCATTGATGCCATCATTACGGATCATCCATATGATATCAAAGCTAGCAATAACGGCGGCGATAGACATTTCGCTACATATGATTGTTTTCGCTATACGAAGAGAGACTTCGAAGAAAAAGCCAGGGTCTTAAAAGATGGATGCTTCTTGGTAGAGTTCTTACCAGAAGAGAATGCTGATAACTTTGAATATCTTTATGAGATTAAGAAGATGGCAGCCGCTGCTGGATTTAAGTATTACGCGAAGGTTCCGTGGAAAAAAGGAGACTTCGTAAGTAACTGCGGCAGGAAGAGTAAGAATACCGAAGACGTCATGATCTTCAGCAAGGGCGAACCAAGAGCTCTTCGAATCGATGCGAAAAAAGATAAAGCTGAACCTGGAGTGAAGCATTACATGAAGGGCACTGCTGGTATGTTGCCAACGGCTTTTGACTTCGCAAAGCCAGCTAAGAAGGACATCATTCACCAAGCTGAGAAACCAACAGAGTTACTAGAGGCGATCATCGATTACGTGACCCTGGATGAAGAGGTAATTCTTGACCAATTCGCAGGGAGCGGCGTGCTTGGCGAAGCGTGCCAGAAGACAAACAGGAAGGCCATCCTAATAGAGTTAGCTGAAGAGTTTGTGGACAAAATTAAAACAAGACTTGGATTAACAAAAGTCACTATAGCAAAGGAGGAAGAATAATTATGCTAGGAAGAGAAATATTAATTGGATTATCAATAAAGAATGAAGGCGACTGGGAAAAAATCTATACCGCCATAAGCAAAAGAGAAATAGATGGTGTAGAAGAATATTACCAGGAGTACATCAAGGATTGCGGCGATGATAGTGATACACGAGTAATAACAATGTTAGATCCTGAATACCCAGAGAGTCTCAAGAAAATCTACAAACCACCATTTGTGTTATTCTGTAAAGGAGATGTAACTTTATTACAGAGCACAAAAATCGTTGGAGTCGTAGGAGCACTACAGGGGTCACTATATGCATTAGATCAAATTAAAAAGACCGTGGCCAGTATGGCACCGAATGGTAAGTCAGATGAACCAGCTGAAGTAATCGTTACAGCGGGGCATGGAAGAAGCATGTCCACTGCAAGGGCGGCAAGAGTTGCTGCCGCGGAGAATGGCCTGAAGACGATTGCGGTGCTTAGTGAAGAGCTTGCACAAAGAAATCCGGATGTAAAAGCGGATCTATTCATAACAGAATGCCCACCACATGTCCTGGGACACGGAGAATCTACAGCACGTATGATTGGAGCGTTGTCTTCTAAACGAATCATCGCAGGTGAAGTCGGGGCTAAAACCGCAAGTGCATATGTAATCGAATGGGCTTTGAGCCTTGGTAAGGATATTGATGTAATCCCATTACAAAATGGAACACCTTACATTAACAATACCTTGATCCGCGATGGAGCCGGAGTTATTATTAATTAAAAGAAAGGAGGAATGCATATGTTTATTGATTTTCTTGGAAAAGAAGCCAAAGTTGGGGATACAATAATCTATATTGAAAAAGACCGTAGACAATGTATGATTAAAGATACTAACTTGGTACAAGTTAAAATTACCAGGCTAAGCGACAAAACGATGTATGTAGAAGATGATGAAGGTGAATATTTTATTAGACCAGCATCAAAAGACTTCTATGTAGTCAAAAAAATAATTGACAAAAAGAATGTCATGTTCTAAAATAAAGACGTAAAAGGAGATAAACTATAATTTTATGAATAAGAATAATAAAGTTGAAACAGTTATTTGTTATCAGTTGCAAAGACAACGCACTGCAGGTGCATACAAAAACATTGCGGCGTATCCATCTAAGGAAAAAGCAGTGGAAGCCTTGGCCGAGATTGCTAAAACTTCAAATCCAAGAAGACCCTACGATGGTGGGGATGCCTGGAAAGACAGCACTGATGTCCATTGCTGCACCAGATATAGAATCGTACCATTAACAATGTGTTTATAAAAGGAGAAAATACATATGACAGCTGATGAAAGATACCAGATGGCCGCTGGAATTATAGCCAAACTTAGAAGTCACAAAAAACTCACGGATAAAGAAATTGATTATGTGGCTACAGTATTAGATGACCCACTCTATGAGTTTGCGATGAGAGAAGGAACCTTCAGGGCAACTTCAATCCTTGGAGCAGATGAAAAAAAAGCTTCTGAACACGAAGATGAGTTAGGTGAAGTCATATTCAGAAGAATTAACAAATGGGATGTATTATATGATACATTAGATGACGATGTCCGAGAAGCTTTGGATAATTGGGGAATCAATTACTAATAATAAGGAGTGCTGCATGGAAAAAGAATTATCATTATCACCATCAATGGAACAATACGTTAAAACATCAATGACCAGATTGATGACAATCACTGGAGCCTGGAAGAGCACCGACAGCTGGATGGAAAAAGAGCTACAAGTGCAAAACAAGCTTTACACCTGGGAAGGATGCGAAGAGTTAATTAATATGTGCAAGAACGCATTAAAGGATTATGATTGCGAGAAGAATTGGTTGTCCAGGGGACACATCAAGAATCTCATGCGAATCCTTAAGAGTTGTCAAAAAACACAAAGTAAAACTGGCGCGGCACCGAAGAGTACAGTGACAGTCATCGATGACAACAAAAATCTATTCAGCGAACCAGGTACTACAGCGAACGTTGTAGAGCGATTGAAAAAATACGGCAACACCGTGGTGTCGTATCACATGTATGAGGCTTGGGGCCCTGACCGCATCAAGAAAGATCTTAAAGAAAAAGGTTTGGATGTAAAAGTGGAGTGCACAAACTACAACCTAACCAAGGATTGCTTCGAAAATAAAGAAATAGTTAACGGAGCACCAATGTGGGTCATCTCACCAATTCTTCCAATCGTTAAAATCACGGCATGTTAATATGATAGGAGGGCTCTTATGTTTACAAGTGCTGACTTAGAAAAGAAATATGTCCACACCATAGTCCATCACTTGCTTAAAGATGGATCAGAAAATCCACAAGATTATGTATTTAGATTCACGGGCAAGCATGCATTTAGATTTGAGAGCAGCAAAACCTATAAATTGATGAATGCGAATACAAAAGCTAAATTAAGCGACGTCAAAGTGATTGGATATACTTATAGTCATGAATATAAGAAACTTGATGATGGTATGTATATCTCAAAACAAATTCAAGTAAAAAGTTCTTCAAACGGAGAATACTCTTTATGGGTTTCAGTCAATAAAGACCCTTATTATTAAACAAAGAAAGGCGGTGATAATTATGGCGTCTACAGCAGTAAAAGAGCTTGGACATAAGATCACAAAACAGTTCCAAACCATGGGGCTCAGCGTTAAGCTTATGAAAAAAGTAGAATCGCCACGATTCACAACGTACTATTACGACATGAAGGATCCACTCCAAATCCTGAAACTTAAGGAGAAGCATATTGACGTCATCAGAGACTTCAACAAGGTGAGTATCATCTATGGAAAGCCAGAAGGCTATAGCTTCTCTCTAACGGTTCAAAAAAAGAGAATAAAGACTCTTAGAGTAACAGCGCTCAAGCAACCAATCTCACCTGGGCGTCGTATCAAAGTAAACATCGGGCTAGATCTATTAAACCGTGACGTCGTGATTGATTTCGATAAAACAAATCATATCCTGATTGCGGGGACCACGGGCAGCGGCAAGAGCGCTCTAATTAACACATTATTGTATACGTTAATTAAGAATGTATCCCAGGATGAATATGAGCTTAAGCTTATTGACCCTAAGCGCGTATCATTCAATGCATTCAAGAGCCTAAAAAACGCTGAACTCATTACAGAAATTGATCAGGCTACAGACATGCTTGACCAGTTGATCATCCTGATGGAGTCCAGGTATAAATTCATGGAAGCCAACAATGAGACAGATAAAAACATCTTCAAATCAACGTTCGTAGTTGTAGATGAACTAGCTGAACTCATGTTAGTGGACAGAGCGAATTGCGAAGAGAAGCTTATTCGTCTCTTACAAAAAGGACGCCAAGCTAACATCCACATAATCCTGGCGACCCAACGCCCAACCACGGACGTCATCAGCGGCTTGATAAAAGCTCAGTGTGATACCAGGATCTGTCTTAAGATGGCCAGCGCCAAAGACAGTGTCACAGTCATCGACAAAGGCATTGGACAATCACTCTTAGGATGCGGCGACGGCTTCATTAAGTATCCTGATCGTCCAACAGAGATTCGTTTCCAGGGCGCCTTAGTAAAAGACGAAGAGATTATTAAACAAATCTCATCGATGGAGCTAAAGAAGAACATCTTGGAACCACAAATTCACGAGACATATGCGGTAACAGCTAGCGGCGTCATGCCAATGAAAATTCCTGGAGGAACAATCAACATCGCAAACGAAAGAGTTCGTGCGGCAGTTACCAAATGCATGTTGAACATGAAGACATGGGGCTTCAAGCTTCCAACGAACCTGGTGTGGACCGAAGAGTCTTCCAGGGCTTGGCTTGGATTGACAAAATTCACTCATCCGTGTATAATATTAAATGAGAAATTGTATCAACAAACGGATCCAATGATTGATATCGTAATATATCATGAACTGGGACACCTGATTGCAGGAGCAGCAGCTGGACATTCCGGACGATGGAAAGAAGTAATGAACGAGATTCATGAGCACACAGGGTATGTCTTCCGCGAATATGTCTATGCAAAAATCTTATAGAAAGGAGTATTCATTGCTATGTTAGTGGCGTTAATCTTAGCATTAGGATTCATCGGATTAATATTCTTATCGATGGCACTAAAATCCTATGCGGAATTTAAAAGAATATATGGGCCCCGTCCCCCAACCGAGGAAGAAGACGAGCGTGCGGCCGAAGCGAAGGCTAAGCAGCATTCGTCGGAAACCAAATAACACCTATTGGCAGTATAGAATTCTTAAGGGAAGGAGGTTCATGTACTAGGAATGCTGACACTCATATTAGCAATAGTGTTAATACTATTTGGTTACATCGGATATAGCTTCTATGAAGTGTATTCATTGAAGACGGTTTCTAAAAAAGCAAGGCTTATAGCAATCGGATTCATGGCATTGCCAATTGTAGTAGCACTAGTCTCGCTCATCTTCGAATAAAAGATGCGGCAAGAAGAGTAAGGAAAAGAGGAGGGCACGGCGCCTTCTTCTTTTCTATTCCTGGCAAAAACAAAAAAAAAACATCTATACTTTTATATATTTATTTTTAGTTTTTAGTGGTTAAATGTGCAGCTAGATCAAGGATTTTACGCAATTTTCTATTTAACTGCACATTTTTTCTACTTTTTTATACTTTTTTTCGACTTTTTATTTTTAGCCATTTTAAGACGCGAAAAAGAGTGCTGGTGAGCAATCTTCCGACGCCACCATTTAAAAGCCTTCTAGCGCCCTAAAATCCTATAAAAAAAGCTATCAGCGCATATTTTGCGTACTATATACGCGCATAATAGCACAATAGCCAAACATAATATTATCAATCGTCCTAGGGTAAGTCCATGACGTTAAACTGGATAGCGGCCAGCCCCCACTATGCCATCATTTTTTTTATTTTAACCAAGCCCCGCGCCGCGCCTCCGCGCCCCAGACCCCAAATTTTGGTATCTCGTATCTAGCTCCGGCCGTATCTAGCTTTATCTAGCTTCGTGTCTAGCTTTTGGTATCTAGCTCCACCTTCTTCACCAAATGATTCTCGGTAACATATATAACGGGCAAGTCTCTCATCAAGAACGACTTCCATCCTTCCAAGCCCAACCCATATGTCGGCGGATCTTCTGGTGTTGCCCCTTTTGTGATAGAATTAATCCTGAATAATTGTTTCTCTGTCACAAAATCATTCATCGAGTTCCCTGCGAGCTTTATATTACGGACTTTCTCCATAGTATCTTTATCTACCAAGACAATATCATTAACGTGATAATATCCTTCCCAGTGTGTGATAGTCCACATAGCTATAATTTAATCCTTCCCAACACACCACCATATTTTTCTTTCCATTCTTCGTTGGAAATATATTCCAGCTGATCTGCTCTGAAAATGATAATTGTGTTGTTAGGCGCCCCAACATCTACACAGTAAGAATCGGTGTCATCCGCAACGGTACTCGCAATGCCTACTACTCTACCGATCCACACCTTGACATCGCTGCGTCCTGTCGGAAAGCCAAATGCATCTTTATATGTAACCGTCTCTCGACAGATAACGTGATCGCCACTTAAATATTTATCTATCATTCTAAACATCGTAAACGCCTCCTGCCTTAGAATTAACTACCTTAGTATCGACACTTACATTTCCCGAAGCATCAATATGAATATCATATTTATCTGTGTGTATATCCATTTCGTGACCTGAGCTGATTGTTAGGTCTCGTGGTTGTGTAGATTGAACAGATACGATCGGAGCAGATAAAAAACCTATATCAGCACGCAATGAGGCGCCGTTACCCATAATATACATATTTTGATTCGTCTGCGATCTACTATTAGCTATAGCACTTTCGATTTCTATAGATCTAAACATATGTATAGTCTCCTATATTATTCTGTCAATTTAAATCCAAAATAAACGCAAGAATCACACTTACTATCAAGAAGACCATTATCTCTATAAGAGCAACTAGCACATGGATTTGGTGCTATACAAGGCTCTGCATCTATAGGTATAGATTTAGGGGAATCGATAGCTCTAGACTCACATTCAGTCCTACGTACTCTAAATTCTGCGTTACAATGAGGACAAGCTATAATCACACGACCATTTAAGCATCTCTCAATTGTGAGACAATCTTCATCTTCAAACTCAAAAACACAGCCACAAACAGGACATGTAGTTGTATAGATCAAGTGCTCTTTCTTATTTAAGTCTTTACCAGGTTTAATAATTCTTCTCATATTATCTCTCCATATTAATTAATTTATTATAAGTATCTTCATCGATATAGTATTTCATAGATTGACCGCCCTCATCAACTGTGATCCAGTATGTTTGAACAATCGATGTATTGATCGCTGAGCCTTGATCGACATATCTAATTCTTGGTTGGCCTTGCCCGAAGTTAATAATATAATTAGGGTTTATATATATCCCTAGATAATCATCACTATCATTCGTGGCCCAAATAAATTTCTTCATATATAGATTCCTCTTACGATATTATTATACACGGATATGGATATATATGCAAGGGAAAATAGAGGGATATATTTATATATAAAGTGTTGCACAGATATAAAAGTGTTGCAAAATTTTGACACACAAGACAAGACAACTTCTACTCTCCTTATTACGTAGTTGTATATCCCTCTCTTTACCCTTATTTTTATCTCTCTTTATTTATTCCTCTCCCTATCTCTATCTCTCTATCCCTTTCTATTTATGCCTCTACCCCTATATTTACCTCTCTCCCTCTCTATATCGCATAATGCGTAACGCGTAGTATGTACGTGTGCGTACAAATGTCGCATACGATATTTATATAACCATATTTAACAAGTGATAATGATGTAACCTAAAAATCCAAGTGAGTATATATACATAAATATCTGGATATTAATAGATATCTGGATATCTGGACAAACATCCCTTTATATGTGTGCGTTTATATGTGTTTATATTT
>JAEIGA010001810.1_pt1 | contig 33857 bp, 70 predicted proteins | sample 9270691 | NCBI WGS metagenome assembly JAEIGA01 (sample SAMN17057246, study PRJNA624740) | gut metagenome | biome: biome; isolation source: fecal sample | host: Bos grunniens | place: China: Xizang | collected 2019 | reverse complement strand
TTCCCTTCGAAAATGGTGATAAGAATCACCCATGTCACAATAAAAAATCCATATATTACCATCATTATTCATCCTCCTCTAACTGAAAAAATTCTTTAATTAACTCTTCCATCTCTTCATCTTCCACATAGAACATGTCAGCAACGGTTGCCCAACGCTTAAAGTTTTCAATTACTTGACCAAATCTCCAATCCGGCACCTTCTCCCACCCCTTCTGGAGAAGTCCAAGGATTTTTTCAATTCTTTTCGGGTCTCTCATTTAACTACCTCCCAACTGTAAAAAGCCATTCTATAAATACACAAACTCCCCATACAATTCTTAGTACAGTACCGATGGGATTAAACATAGAATATATAATGGTTGTAAACCACGCACCAAACCAGTTCATACCTTTGTTATAAAACAATTTTGGTAAATTTAGTACACCAAAGCCATCTTCTGGCCAATCACAACCAAAGAATAAGACAAGTGCAATACAAACATACATAGCACCGCCAAAAATAATCGTTTCTATATTTTCCATATTAAATCTCCCATACTCCATCCTCAATTGCAGAAGAATGGTCAGTATTTTCTGCGTCATAAGGCTCGGCGCAATAGTCAAGCCAACTTTCTCTTTCTTCAATATAAATTTCTTCGACTTCATCAGAAGCAGAATCTTCAATTTCGTGTTCTTCTGCTACATCTTCTCTACTGGGAATTCCGTGAAGACCTTCATAAGATTCATAATCTTCAACCGCCTTTTCATAGGCATAATCGATTGCGGCCTCTTGGCTCTTTGCTTGGATAATCATACAATTTTGACCACAGCCGCAACCATATTCAATATAAAATAATTGTTTATCCATTTCTTACACTTCCTCCCAACCGTTTCTTCTAATGATCGCTCTCATATTTTCCACACCTACAGGGTTCATCGAGTGGATATGAATGGGATAGTTACGACCAGTTTCTTCGAGCCAATCGAGTAAACGAATGTAGTCGCCACCGCTTGAAGCATAGTCCCCCGCATCGTGGTCAATGTCAATTAGTAGTATTCTATCATCATAATAACCTTCTGCCTCATTTTCTTCAATGAAAGCTTTCGCAGAATTAACTGATTGGCACCATTCGTAATCATCATTAGGTGCGGGCCGCACGTCATCAATCCACAGTTTCATTATCCGTAAAAACCTCCATCCGGCGGGTCTTTTACAAATTTAGAGCACCCACCTTGAAATTCGCATTCAGTTTCGTATACACATTTGGAACATTTAGACCAACCGCTATTTTGCAAACGAACCAGTTTCATACCTAACTGTTCGATTTTCTTTTCAAGTTCTTGAATTTTTGCAGCGGCATCACCATATCCATCAAGATTCCATCGATATGGGCATCCTTCGAACCATTCAGTTCTCGTTCCTTCACATCTTTGGGTACCGCATTTATGACAATAGGTTTCAATAAATTTTTTCTCTGTCATAGATTTTCTCCTTAATCATTTGGCTCCCAAGAGGTGCCATCCTCAAATTCTTTTTCTTCCAAGTCTTGGATAGCCTCCTCAAACTCTTCAATCATCAGTTGCAGACAATCTTTACAATAGACACCGTGCGGCGTCCCAATGGTAATTTTATCTTGTCCGCAAAAATCGCAGTTAGCAAAATAAATGAGGCTTTTACTCATATTTATCAACCTTCTTTCTTCTTATCACTACAATGAGGACATTGTAAGGGCGGCAAACCTTCTACCAAAACGCGGCAGCCGCAAGTTTTGCACTTAAAGTGCAACCCATATTCGTCTTCTTTTTCAAGGGTCCAAATCATTCATATAACCCTCCTCTTGATTAGGTTGAATTGAAAGCCAAGGTCCCCAATACCTTGTGCAAAAATGTTGTTCGCCACCAAGTAGATGATTATGACATATCAGACAATCATCTTTATCCTTTCGATACAGGCCGCAAGTGCTGCAGTTCATATTGGTCTTCCGCAAACACCATTTGAGGAGGCCGGTTTTGAGGCGAACAGATAGTGGGGTTTTAGGTAATTTCAATTTTAAATCTTCCCTTCGTCCGTAAGATATGCAAGTCCTACAACAACCGCACTTCTCTCTTCTCTTGGCATATCAAAGAAATGTTCCATCATCATATCAAAATAAATACTCCATCTGTCGCTATGGGTTGAAGCTTCAACGGCCTCGTCGATTGCAGCGATTACATTGGGGTTCTGTCCGTTGTTCGCGAGAAATTCCAAAGCCTTATTCTTTTCGGTAGTATACATATCTTTTCTCCTTTTTTATTTTTCTATATATATTATATCATATTATTTATAAAAAATCAATAAAGAAAAAGTCTCTAAAATTAGAGACTTTTTACTATTCATTTTCTTCCCACAAACGGAATGTTTCTTCTTCTTCAATTTGATTTCTTAATTCTCTTGTTCGAGCTATAAATTCTTTGGTGTCGGTAACCGCTTCTCCAGACTGAACGGCCGCAAATATTTTCTTTGCCATATCAAGAGTGGGAAGCAAGGTATACATATTCCACGAGGCAAAGGGATTGATTAGAGCTCGACGGATACGGTCGGTGCAATCTTTAATTAAATCTTCCATATTAAGATAACGAAAATGATAAGTCGGAACCCATTCATTTTTACCAAGGGCATAAAGTATTGCTAAATCATTAACTTGTTTGGAGCAAATTGCGGTATGCAATTTATCTATAGACCTTACAATCCATAAAAGTCGAATAACAAAGTGAATTGCATAAAATCCCAAAAGGATAAATAATACTATAAGAGGCCAGGGCATTATTTTCTTTCTCCTTCCGCAGTTATAATATGAGGTTCCATTTTATCAATATCGAGCAAGCCAACTACTCCGCTTAAAAAAGTTCCCATATCAATACTGATTTTATTATCATAGGCAAGAGGAGTGGGGTCATTTAGGCAATCTTCGCTAAGATGCTGGACGGGAGTGTGACCGTGAACTACGATACAAGATTGGTCTTCCACGTCATCCTCAATGTATTTGCGGTCCCAGATAAGGGCGTGGCTAGCATCAGGACTTTCGAAGTTAAATCTGTCTGAGCTGAATCCTGCGTGACAGAGATGGCAAATGCGGCCGTCGGCTAGGGTTAAAGGCACGTGATGGGGGAGCTGCCGCAATGCTACGGTCCAACCAGTTTCGGCTCCTTCTTGTTCCCAATCGTGAAAGGTTTTATACCCTCCGTTGCGCACTAAAAGGTCCCAATCTTCTCCCGGGATACCGTCATTTTTCTTATATTCAATCATAGCCTTTACAAGCATATCTTCGTGGTTACCTTTGAGATAGGTAATTTGCGGGTGCCGCGAAATTTCCTTAATAATTTCCCAACCATCATCACCACGGTCAGCGGCGTCGCCAAGGAAGTATGCTTCATCTCCCGGCTTTATTAACTTTTTTATTTGATTCCACAGAGCCTTATTTCCGTGAACATCGGAGAAAATTAGACGAGACATTTACAAAACCTCCTTTAGCGTTTTTGAATTTTTTCGAGTTTTACGAGATTTTTCGGGCCGAAATAAGCTTTCACGGCTTTTCGACGGATTAATATCCAGAATAGTCAACCAAAACTAAGTCACCGTTGGAACGAATTCCAAAGTTACCGCGATGAAAGTCGTTAATTTGTAAGGTGTCGAAGATAAAGTTAGAAAATTGGTGGTCTGCGAACACTGCCTCAATGGTTTCCCAATCATCCATATATTCGGCGCGGTCAGAAACTGCGTCGCTATAATCATCATCATTATCGTAATGCCCCCGGGAGACCAAGCCCTCCGCATATTCAAAGAAGAGGTCGCTGAAATAGTTTTCATCGCAATTCACTCTCTCTTGGATATAGAAGGGAATTCCATCCATTTCGGTAAAGAATTCGCAAGCTGCGAAATAACTTTTATATCCTTCTTCCTTAGCTTTTTCATATGCCTTAGCCTCGAGGGCGCAGTAATTGGTGTGGTCAGTAGTAGGAATCTTGATTATATAGTTAGGAACTTGACAAGAAAAGAATACCGCCTTGGTGCAACCACTATCAACATCAATGTCAAGGCAAGCATCGTAGGCGTGCTCTTCTAACCAATTGCTGACATGGATATTTCTATTAGCTACTTCTTTGACATTGGCTTCGCAAAGTTTTTCAATTATATTCATTAAAGTTACTCTTTCAAAGGCAGTTAATTCCATATCTTTTTCTCCTTTTCTTATTTACTATATATATTATATCATATTATTTATAAAAAATCAATAGATTGACTTAACTCAAGAAATATGTTATAATAATATAAAGAAGTGAAGATTTACTCCACCTCTTTATATTTAGTATAGGAAAGGTGCGGCGACCTTGCTAAGCAGTTCGGACAGACAAGCGATAGTTGACCGTCTAATTCGACGATAAACCCGCCCGACCGAATAAGGATTCCGCAAATACCACAACCCGGGGCGGAATATTGATGTTTGGAACAGAAATCTACTGCTGAATTTATCCTCATATTAAAGAGTTTGCAGCGTTCGCTTTCCCGGTCCTTAAAGCAGCAGCTCGCGCAAGTTCTCATAATGCACGGAAGAGAGATTTGATAAGGTCAGAAGCATCATTGGAATGGAGCACTTTGACCTGAGGGCGAGAAGGAATACTATCAGCAAAGGAGTTGATAGTAGCATCGAACTCAAGGGTTTTATCGATCCAATCGATAATTTGACTTCCACTGGTAGGAAAGCCTTCGATATCGGCTTCAGGATACCATTTATCAAGGAAGGTGGCAAGGGCCAATCCAATATTCGCCGCATCGGCTGCCTTAGCGGTTGCCGCAGTCTTTGCTTCTTCTTCTGCCTTTTGGATTGCCGCATATTCGTCTTCTGCTTCAGTCATCATAGTAGAGATTTCTGCTGCGATATCGTCCATAGTTTCGCCATTCTGCAGTCTGGCGATAATTTCAGATTTTGTCATTTGGAAATTTCCTTTCTTATTTTTATTTACATATATATTATATAATAAATTTTTATAAAAATCAATTTATAAATGGTAAGACAGGGTAAGATTTTTATAGGACAAAGTTCATAAAAGGTATTATTGTAATTTTCAAGAACAATGAAAGGAGCTGAAAAATATTGACTACTATTACTTTTAAACTCTCTGAAGAAGAGAAGGAAGCAATTAAAAAATTTGCAGAAGAAAATGATTTATCGGTTTCTTAGGTAATGCGTCGCGCAGCTAAGGAGCTAATAGAAAAAAATAAATAAACAAAAGGAGCAAATAGCAAATGCAGCGAAAAATAATTTATTCAATGAGAGTAATGTTAGCTCTTGTTGAAAAGGGGTATATTCCAGAAGCTACTATGCCCAATCCTCAAAATACTCAATTTAATTGTTGGGTGTTTGCGGAAACTGATGGGTTTAAAGCGGATTTGGACTAGATACTCCGGACGGTAAAGCGGGGTGGCCGCAATGCCTAATTTTAGAAAAGCACCAGTATTAGAAATTGAAGGTAAAAAGTTTATAGATGAAGACAGTCAGCAATATTATAAAATTCCGCAAGATATAGCGGATATAGTCTTTAGAGAGCTTGGAACTAACGGGGCGCAATTAAGAATTATGTTATTGCTCATAGGAACCAAAGAAGGATTTGGAGTTTCTGAAGCCTGGGTTTTAGAAAGAACAGGTTTAGGTCATAGTTCTTATGACAGAGCTAGAAAAGCACTGGCCGCAATTAATTGGATTAAATTAAAAGATGGTAAAATTATTGTTGATTATAATGCGATTAGAGGCAATAAAGAGTATCAAGTAGGAGACTTTTAAGAATCTTTAGTGCTATCGTAGCATATATGATTCTTCTATGTCACCGTAGCACATAAGTTGCTATAGTGCTATCGTAAGACTTTTTATTGGAATTTTAGATGTTTGTCTTACGGTAGCATATATGATGCGATAGTGTCATCGTAAGACAAAATATTGGTTTTAAGTAAAAGTCTTACGGTGACATATAAGATGCTAGTGTGCTATGGTAAGACAAAATATTGATTTAGTGTCACGGTGACACAATAAAAGTATTGATTTTAACTCACCGTGAGTCCTATAACAAATAAAAGAGGGATTACTTCGTAATCCCGTAACATATAGGAGTTATTATATAACTCTTCGGGCTTCGCCCTTCGAGTTATATAATAACTCTCTGCCTGGCTAAAAGGAGGATTAATAATGAGCAGACAAGAAAGAAGAGATATAGTCGCAGAATTAGCGGTATTATTGATAGATGAGTATAATAATTACTTTGACCCAATGAACCCTGAAAAGAAACCAGATGGATATAAATTAAGTTTAGTATTTAAATTAATGAATGAAGAAGATAAGCAAGAAGCTTTAGAGTATTTATTAAGAAAGAGGGGGTAAAATTAATAATGACTAAATTAGAACTTATAAATAAGATAAAAGAAAAAGAAAAGAAAGAAAAGTATATTAGACAAATGGACTATGTAAAAGAATTTTTACGTAAGAAAAGAAAGGAAGAAGAAAAAAATGTATAATAGTTTTTTAGATTATGCTTATAGCACTGATGTAAAGATTGAATTTGATGAACCAGTATTTTTTGAGGTAATAAATCCAAATACCGGGGCGGTATCTTATTTAAAGATACAAGCAGTTATTGGACAAGAAACAAATGATATTCCGGGGGAGGGTAATATTATATTGAAGGAAGAGAGATTAACTGGGGGTAATAAGAAAAATGGACTCTGGGCGGAGGAAATAGACTTGAGCTTTGGGGACATCGACTTTGGGAAGGGACCCTTAGAGGATTTTGGTTTTAAATTATGACATTTATGGCAGAAAATAGTATATGGAATATTGATTTATTGCGGGAAGCGGCTTTGAAGGGAGATATAAGATGTATGCGAGACGACGGAAGTTTTATAGAGAATGAAGAGGAAATAAGAGAATATTTTGGAGAATTAGAAGAGAAGATTGGAGAAGCTTGGGTATTGGCCAGAGCATAAGGGGATAGTGTAAGATAAAGAGAATTGGAAAGGTATGGTAATAAAATTGCGGTAAATGGGGAAGTGTGGTAATAAAAATTGTCATAATGTGGAAATGTGGTGCCCGATCGGCTCACCAAATGTCAAATTATTTTTATCGTCTCCGTCTCCCTTACCGCAAATCAATTGAAAACCGGCCGGCCTATTGACAAATTAAAAAAATTATGTTATAATATAAATATAATAAAATGGAAAGGAATAACCCTATGAACAAGATATGGTTAGTAGATAATAATTCCTCGATGATAGAAGCTTGGACCGAAGTATTCAAAGATGTACCGGCCGCAAATCTAGAGGTAGTCCATGACGACATCCGCCACTTCCTATACAACAACCCCTCTATTGGATTCGTAGTATCTCCAGCCAATAGCTATGGTATTATGACCGGAGGATATGACCTAGCTTTACGCACGTATTTCGACCCTATAAGCGAAAAAGCCAATGGTGTACCGTTCCAACAGTGGGTTCATACTGCAATCTCTGAGCATGGTAATTATATTCCTGCGGGTTCCTGCTTTCCGGTCTACGTACCGGGCTTGCCGCAAACTTTCTTTATCGTTCCGACTATGCGGCGACCGAGCGCAATAACAGATTATAATATTATCTTTGACTGTATGATGTCTACTCTTTCCTCTTGGAGCGCGACCGAGGAGCTAATAATGGGCAATAATGATATTGTTATTCCCGCTTTTGGAGCTTTAACTGGAGATGTGCCGCCTATAGTCGTTGCTCAGATGATGCGGGCCGCTATAGATGTTTTTAATAAGGATACGCTATTGGATTGGAGCTGGGCGAATACCATTGAGGAAGAGCTTGCGGCCGCCCGGTTAGGAGTCCGGCAAAGCGGGCAAATAAAGCTATAAGAGTAGTAAAATATGCCAAATTCTGCGCGAGCGGAAAAAGATTCACGGGACTATTTTAAACGGGCTCAGAACTCTTAATAGACCGCTCCTGTGAGGAGAGAAAAGTCGTCCCGAAAATTCACGAAGAAAAACCGATCGGTTAAACGCCGATCGGTTATTTTTATTTATGCGGTGCCGGCCGGTTTGTCAAATTTTTTGACATGCCGTTCGGTAAAATATTTTTTTAATTTTTTACTTGACAAGCCGTTCGGCTTTGCAAACGAAAGTTATTCAGCTTTCAATATGTAAATGAGCCCTATAAGCCGGTCCCCGGTCCGTCCTTATAAGCTTCGCCATGCCGTTCGGCCTTCGAGTTTCGGGAAAAATAGGCGCGCTATGGGGTCGGCTTTCAATAGAAAAAATCGCCCTATGGAGGTTTACGGACGGGAATTCGGCCTGATTCGACCAAGGTCGGGCCGCCCACCTATCGGGAAAAGCCCGGCGTACCAACGCCCGCAAGTTTTTAAAAGCAAAATATCAAAAGACACATATAAAAGGAATAACGCTCTGGGGACGAACGTCCTCAGAGCGCTTTAATAAGGAATATAAGAAATTGACCAAGCAAAAATAATCCAGCTCCAGCCACACTACGCTATTTAAGACTAGGGGAGGGAAAAGTCAAGAATAAAATCAACGACATTATTACAACATAAAATTCATTTAATAACAGTAAAGCCATTTTCTTCTAATACTTTCTTCATTTTATCCAATTCATTTTCTACCTCAAAGCAGAGGTATCTTTTCCCATTTTCTTCGTGTAAATAAAATTGACATAAAGTGCCAGCTTGGAGTCCCACTTCTTCACGAAGGCGGGCGGGAATTACTAATCGTCCCGTGGAGTCCAATTTCCGAGCGTATTGGGTATCCTTCATTCTCAAAAAAATATTCCTAAGGGTCAGATGTGTGGAAAATCGACCGTATCACAATCTGATACGGAAGGCAGAAAATCAAGCAACCCATTCGGTTGGCATCTTTCCGCAGAAGTTCCTCAAAGCGCAGGTCTCGCAATTTCCTTCCTTTTGGCAAAGGTTAAGAATTGTGATTAGTGCGGTAAAAACATCTAACGACAATTAGAAATTCTCCTTTCTTATTTTCTATATATATTATATCAAAAATTTTTTTTAAAGTCAAAAAAGAGTGCTAATATTTTAGCACTCTCTTAAATCAGTATTTTCCCAAGCGCGGAAACTTGCGCTCTGTTCCCATTGATACCCTTGACCGCATTTAGGACAGCCACCCACTTGATGAAGAACCATTCTATCTTCATCATATTCAAAGTCGTAGGTATCATCACATTCAAGTTCTACCCCACATTTGGGGCAAATTGGATATTTCATTTGCGGTTTTCTCCCTTCATAGTAGCGTGTAGGCAAGACCCCTCGTTGCAGAGGGGTTAGCCGACCGCAAGTCCCTAATATCATTCAAGAGTTACAGTTGCTTTTCTCGGAACAACCATATAATTTTCGTTGAGTTGGTCTAACAAATTATGCTCAAGGTCAAAAGCATTATATTCGTTTTTATCGTCGATGTGGGCGATTTTGACATAAATGCACTCGTCATAAATAAAAACTGCTCCGACCTCCAATTCGTCAAACGAAACTTCTCCAACGGGATTATTGTCAATAACTTTCATTTTTTATCTCCTTTTTTCTTAATCAAGCACAAGAGTGGCTCTTCGGACTTCAACTTGGTCTTTATTATTAAACTCTTGCGAACAATCATTACAAACATCAAAACCCATATTAGTTTCAGTTTTGATAAAAATACTATTAGAAGCCATATCAATAAAAACATCTCCGATAGAAAGGTCTTCAAATATCATTATATTTCCGTGTCTATTGTCTTTCCAATCCATTTTCTTCTTCCTCTTTCAAATAATCATAGATTTCGTCACCATCAATAAAAACCACATCATCGGGATTGATAAAACCGATATTAATGAGTGCTTTGACGGCGCCTTTTACATCTCCACTTTCGCCGTCATAACAATAATAATGAACCTGACCCTTATAAATTACATTGCCTTGACCGTGGCAGTCGGTTTCGTGAATATATAACTTGCTCATTCGTCACTGTCCTCCGTTTCGTTGTCCTCAATTTCACAGGGTGCGTACCCATCATCATAAGGGTAGTGGCAGGAGGGATACTTCGCTCCCTCGTCCGTCCACCAATAGCCACAATTATCAGAACATTTCATTTTTATTTACCTCTCTTTCTTTTTATGTATCACAAGGGGATTGACCTAACTGCGTACAACAGTTTCCTGCTTGGGTGTTTCCTTTCGGAGCAGGGTTGCAGGTTTGTCAATCGGTACTTTCAACCCTTATTCCCTTTCCCTTGTGTAATTATTATATCATATGTAGTGGGGTTTGTCAACCCCTTTTTTAAAGATTTTTCGTTTCACTTACAAAATATTTTGCATTATATTTATTGAGAATTTCTTTTACGATAAGGCTTTCTTTTTGGGTGGGACAGTAGCAGTTGATAAGAATATACTTTTCAATATCCACATAATTGAAAGAAATATTGCTTTTTTTCAATTCAATAATGCAATCATCACATTCGGGGGCAATACCTTGATTCAAGATAGTGGCTTCAATTTTCCACAACTTGTCTTTTCTTGCCTTTTCCTCTACCCACTTGACGATGAATACACCGACGAAGTTACACAAAGCAACGATGAGCATTTTTTGCCACAAGGGGAGATCGCACACAGTCAAGACTACAATGTAGGTATACAGTCCGTAGGCTATGGCATTAATAAGGGCGGCTACTGTTTTGCCACACTTGATGGTTGCGATTGACTTGACGGTTTGGATTATTACATTTAGGGCATTGAATACGATAAATAAGATTAACAATTTCATTTTTTATTACCTCTCTTTCTTTCTTACATATATATAATATCATATTTTGGGAAAAATGTCAAGTAAAATTTTTTCCATAAATTGTGGGGAATTTTGTGCAAAGTGCACAAAGAATCTAAACTCTGTCCGGGGCCTCCGGTCTCGAACAGCCCAAAGAAAAAGAGTAGCCCTTATAGGGCTACTCTATACGATTTCCGCACCCCAATATAGAGGTGTGTCGGCTTTTCTGCCATAGGGAACACAAAACGGTCATTGGCTACAAAGTGCCCAAATCCGCAAGAAATGAAACTATCTCGCGTGTTGTCCTCTACTCGCAAGGTGTTGTATTTGCTCAAAGGTATCCACCAATCATAGGAAAATTCCTCACCAATGCCCAAAGTGTGGGTCTTGGCTCTTGCATAGTTGCGATTGTGCTCTCTGGCTCTGCGGTCAAGATTGTCGGTAGTGCCGATTTTCAACACATAGTTTCCTTCGGTGTCCACATAGTGACCGATATAAAAATATTCTTTATATTGCATTTTTCCTCACTTTTCTGCGATTAAACCGCCTTGGAGGGGGCATTTTGCCCCCAATTTGTTTATTTTTTGGCTTGGCGGTGTTGGGTTAGGCTTAAACTGAATGAAGTTCCACCGATTTCAAAGGAAATTTTACCTTGTTTGTTGACAATTTCGGCTTTTTCTACCGCAAAACCGCTCTGCTCTTGCAAAAATTGGTGAAGTTCTGCGATAATTCCCTCTTTTGTGGGATTGGCTTTCCGTTCTCTGTTGGCGGTATTGAAATTGTAAACAGTTCGGGTTTTGGTGTGGGCAAATTTCTTGGCTTCCTTTTCCTTTTCGGGGTCAAGGTCATAGGGAGTTCGTTTGCCTTGGTCAATCAGTTTATCCGTTGCGATAATATCCTCGGCTTCTGCCTCGGTGCATTCAAGCACCCGCATTAACTTTTCCTTTTGGGTTTCTGCCATACTTTCACCTGCTTTCTATTGGCTATGGGGAGATTAGGGGGTTATACCCCCCTATATCAACCGATGGAGTAGTAGGACTTGCCCTTGGAAACTGCCTTGGTGACAGTTCCGTCTTTTACCATAGGGGTCAAGAGTGCGGTCACCTTTTGAGTAGACCAACCATTCGGCATTTCCTCAACCTTGGGGAGTGCCTTGCAAATCTCGGTGCAAGTCATAGGGGCGGTAGCATTGGCAAGGGTATCCACTACCATTTCAGTATACTTGGCATTTGCTTTCTGCACCTTGGTTTCACCCTTGGAGGCATTTTTCTTATCAATGAGGGCAACACGACCGTCAATAAAGGTGGACAGGTCAGGGCGGTCAGCCTGCTCGGTCAGAGTGCGGAGTTCGGCATAGTAGTCTTTCAGAGTTTTCTTGTTAGTCATAATGGTCAATTCCTTTCAAAATTAAATTTTTTGTGCCTTGGTTGAGGTGTGCACCCCTCTCCCTTGGAACAATTATATTATACCACAAGTGGAACGGATTGTCAAGACTTTTTTCAAATTTTTTTGAGAAATTTTTCTCGGTGTCTGCTCTCCGCTCCCCCTTGGGAACAATAATAGTATAACATATCCAAAAGCAGATTGCAAGTGTTTTTTGAAAATAATTAAAAAAAGATTTTTGAAAAAAGTATTGACAAAGCGGTGCGGGTGTGGTATAATAAAGGGGGAGGTCTTGCGGTCGCCCGGTCAAGGACCGGTTCCGGGAAACCGCAGGTTGCACAAAATCCAGCCGATTTGGGGATAAAATTTGTGAAAACTGCACAAAAAACGAAATCCGCCCCCTTGACGCATGTGAAGGGGGCGGTCAAAGACCACCCCTTAATTTCTCGGTGCTGATAGCACGATTTTGAATTTTCGTCCGTTGCGGTTGAAGGCGATTTCTCGCTCGGCATTGGTAATCTCTACACCGCCGACACCCGACCCTTTGAGCAGAGCCGCCGCAATCTCATCAATAAGATACCGCTTGTCGCAGTCCTCTTTTCGTTCTCTCACTCTTGGCTTGCCATAGGCATCAACGGAATGGGTCTGTTTCATTGCTCTTTCCACTTGCCGTCCCTCTTGGGACAACTCAAAGAGCCGTTCGCCCTTGTCAATCCGTTCATCACTCTCCATCAACTCAATGGCTTGTTCCTCGGTCAAGTCAAGCGCTTTCATAAGGTGGGTGATTTGGGGGCTTTCGCCCCCTTTATCACGCAAGGGCATAGTAGGACTTACCCTTGCTCACAGTCTTTACGACCGAGCCGTCCTTGACCATAGGGGTCAAGAGTGCGGTTACCTTTTGAGTAGACCAACCATTCGGCATATCTTCCACCTTGGGCAATGCCTTGCAGATTTCGGTGCAAGTCATTTTCTCACCCTCGGCAAGAACATCGACCACCATCTCGGCATACTTGACATTTGCCTTTTGGACTTTGCTCTCACCCTTGGACGCATTTTTCTTCTCAATCAAAGCCACGCGACCATCAATGAATTTCATCAAGTCCTCTCTGCCGTCCTTTTCGGCAATTGCTCTCAACTCTGCATAGTAATCCTTCAAAGTTCTCTTGTTGCTCATAGTATCAATTCCTTTCAAAATTTAAATTTATTTTTGTATCGCAAGTGGGTGGCGCCTTCCCTCTCTTGATTACATACATATTATATCACAGTTTGACTTGTTTGTCAATACTTTTTTAAAACTTTTTTATGTTTTTTCCTCGCCCTCTTAAAAGAGGGCGGGGTCATAACCTCTTGCAAGTTTCTCGGTTTCGGATAATTCTTTTTTAGAATTTCCAAAACAAAGGGTTTGCATTGGTTTGTGTTGTGCCCAACATTTTGCAAAAATGGTGGTTTCTATCAAAACATCTTCAAGTCCCGTGTGGCTTTCAATGAATTGCTTGTCACCGCTGATATACCGATACAAAATCTCGGCAGTTTTGCGGACTTGATTATTTTTGGTCATATAACCATTCTCTTGACAAAATGCAATATAAGATTTTTGCTTACAAATGGTATCGTTTGCCATTTTCATAGTATCAAGAAAAATTGTGCCATAGGGGAAGAAATAGCGGTATTTTGATTGGGTGATGTATCTTTGAGTGTTGTTACAAGACCGATAATCAAAACGGCAATTATGGGCAACTACCTCGGTAATTCGATATCTTTCCATAACTTCCCACAAAATTCTCTTGATTTCTGCGGTGGTGGTTTTGATACGAGTGCCATTCGCAATATCATTTTCATAAATGGGAATTTTCCACGCATAGTAGGCGGATTTCATCAAGTCTTGCATATAGTCAAAAATGTCCTCATTTACAAAACTTGCGGTTTCGTATACATTGCCGTGCTTGTCAACTACCGCCCAACCGAAGTCATAGGCAAGAACATTAAACATATTAAGTCTGCCATCATCATCGGTCATAGTGTTTGCGGTTTCCGTATCAAGCATTAAATAGTAATGCCGTCTGTGGTCAATCTTTTGGGTGTCCATTGGGGTTACCTCTCTTTCATTTGATGTATATAGTATACTACAAGGGGAGCCAAAAGTCAAGCGGTTTTGGGAAAAAGTCTTTCGTCAAATTGCACAAAGATTTCCGGTCCGGATTGTGCAAAGTGCATAAAAAATCTAAATATCTCTCGTCTGGCGCGCAGACGAGAGACTCAAAGCAAAAAGAGAGGGGCAGATTTCTCTGCCCCCTCTTGTGTTTAAATTGTTTCAAATTCAAGAGTGTCAACAACTTCATACTCGGCATCAAAGATATTTTCCGTTAACCAACTCAACAAAGCAATTTGTTCATTCGTTAAGTTGAGGTAATAGGTTTCATCGTGACAACATTCTATAAGGATTACTTTTTTGCGCTTTGTCGGTGTCACGGACGGTTGAGCGTGGTTGCCGCCCTTGGTGCAGGGGAAGATTTCTTCGTTGTTGTTAGTAGGTTTCATTTTATTTCCTCTCTTTCTTTTAATGGTTACCTGCGGTTCTGCGGAAGTTCCACTTGAATGGATTTTTACCTCTTACATAATACCCAAGTCGCATACCCTCAAATCTGGGAGGCTCGTCACCTACTTTAATATGAGAATGATAGACATATACTCCAATTCTATCATCGTTTTTGGCTAAATACTCCATAAGACTTGGCTTTACATCTGCGGGAATTTGATGTTCCATAACAAATCCTAAACCGATATTTTTGAACCATTTAATAAAATCTCTTGCCATTTCTTTTTCCTCTCTTTCTTTATTGTATCTTTATTATACCACACTCTTTTGGATTTGTCAATACTTTTTTTAAAAAGTATCATAGCCAAGCATATCGGCTTCTTCCCAAGAAATTTCCTCGATATACTCTGCGGTTTCACCGAATTCATCACCTGCGATAACCTCGGCTTCTGCAAGGCTTTCTGCCTCAACAATAAAGTTGATACTTTCTTCGTTGTCATAGAATAAAAAGTTTCTCATAGTATTTACCTCTCTTTTTTTATTATGTAAATGGGCGGTGCGCACCGCCTTTGCTACCACTCATTTGGACAAGATATAAGTTCGTGTAGCGGAAGTGATTATATCCTGCGTAGTCAAGGGTGGACATTTCACTTTATTCATAAGGTATGTCTACCCATACGGACGGTGTCGACTCCCATCGGTTTCGCCCTCCTCTTGATTACATACTTATTTTACCATACTTTTGGGAATTTGTCTATTGGTAAAGTATACAAAAATTCAGTGAAGAAATTGTGCAAATTGTATAAAAAACCTAAATACCTTCCGCTCCGGCCCAGAGCGGAAGGCTCAAAGAAAAAGAGAGGGGGTGCAGAGCACCCTCTCTATCATTCAATTTCCATTAACTTGCGACCGACTTCCATTACCGCCTTGATGATGTCAATTCTTTCTTTTGCATCAACACCACCTACCGCTACATATCCATACAAATCACCATCTGCCCAAAAAGGAAGGAAAGTAACATTGTCAAATGTAAAAGCGTCTCTTGTGATTTCATCGGGCGCATCGTTGGGAAAGATTTTTCTGTTTCCTACAATGATTTCATCGCGGTCGTACCAAGCGTTTGGAATACCGAGTGAAGCCAAAGATTTAGAGCATTTTTCAAAGATACCTGCCCACTCTCCCATAGGAGAATACTTTTTGAATACAATACCGCCTTCAACAGTATACAGTTCTAAGGGGTCTCCCTCTCGGATGTGCAGGTTTCTGCGGATTTCCTTGGGAATTACTACTCGCCCTAAATCATCAATTCTTCTAATAACACCTGTTGCTTTCATTTTTTTATTCCTCTCTTTCTTTTATTATGTAGTGTCAAAAGGTCTTGAAAAAATTGTGCACATTTTTTCAAGTGGAGTTCCTACCGTACCACCTTTCCAAATTTCAGTTTGCCATTCTGCAGTTGGTATCAGTTCCTTGTAATCAGTGAGTTTTTGTTCTCTCCCCTCTTGACATATATATAATACCATACTTTTAGGAATTTGTCTATTCGCATTTTGTACAAAGATTTCGGTTGGAATTTATGCAGATTGCCGAAAAAATCAAAATACCTCCCGAGCACATGCGCGCTCGGGAGGCTCAAAGAAAAAAGGCTCCCCGAAGGGAGCCAAGAGAGGTCAATCATAGGAAGTAATAGTCACAGGAATGAACATTTCAGGCAAGAAATTAACCTCATAGTGATAGGGGTCAACATAAGCACCACTAACATCTTCGACGACATAAATAGTCCATTCGTTAAGATAAATTAAATGCTTTTTATATACACCCTTGGAAGTTTCCACGATGACTTCCAATTCGTTGGTTGTATTGTTTTCGATTGAAAGATTACCAATCAATTCGAAAACCGGTTTATCGGTTCTTGCGTTGATGACTGCAATTCTGCGAGTTACATTAAAATTATCAGCCTGTTTGCTGATATTGTACGAAACTCTGTCATTCTGTCTACAACCACACAGACAAGAAAGCAAAACCAACAAAATCATAGCGATACACAAAATTTTCTTTTTCATTTTTATTTCCTCAACTTTCTTTTATTTGGTGGGTTGCTCAACCGAGCAACCCCCTTATTACCTCAATAATATCTTGCTCGGTCGGGTCGATGGTTTCACCCAAAGTCCAACCGCTACGGACTTTTTCACTGTCGTCAAAGAGAACGGCAGAGCCACCGCCCGCAAGTCTTTTCCGCACACTATTGGCTTTCGTTGCCCCATACTGCACGAGGTGGATATAGTCGGCAGGGAAGCCTACACTTTCAAGCCACTCTCTCTTGGCAAGTCTTACCATTTCCTTATACTGTTGGCTACTGCCCATAGACAACCAACTTACTACCGCTACGATACCGCCTTGGGCTCTAAACTCATTAAGCAAGTCTGCGAGGATTTCCATATCCCACATAGGCTTTGCTACGATATAGGGCAAGGGGTTCTCGCTACGGAGCATTTCCAACCAACCGCTTACACCATAGAGGTCAGCGACCGTTCCATCCATATCGAATACTAACATTTTTACATTTTCCATTTTTATTACCTCTCTTTCTTACTGTATACATTATATCACATTTTTGTAAATCTGTCAATAGTTTTTGCTAAACTTTTTAGAGTATCTACAACATCTTCTGGTAATTCATACCCATTTCCTTGCACAATGATATATAAATCATTGGATAAGTGTTTTGCATTATCTGATAAAATATTTATAACTTTTTCAGTATTGTGGAATAAATCATAGGCTTCAATTTCTCTATAAATCATATCAAAACATCCTCACAAAATTTACAAAGTTTAAGACAAACAAAGCACCATTCAGCACCACAAGATTTATCCGTCTTGCTTTCCAACAAAAAGCCGTTCCAATAGCCGAACCGAGCAGAAACAACGGAGTGATGTTGATGGTGGTGCAGATACCGAGCACCGCACACAACAGATAGATACCTGCGGTCAAGTCATCAACCATAAATTCATAGGGTTTAGTCAATTCAAAGTATTTACGCATTGGGTCTTACCTCTCTTTCTTACAATACTATTATACACCCTTTCGGGATGATTGTCAAGCCAAAAGTTTTCAACAATTTGGATTGGAAATTGTGCAAACTGCCCAAAGAAACAAAATACCTCGCACTGGCGAACGTCAGCGCGAGGCTGAAATAAAAAGAGAGGGGTGCCGAAGCACCCCCTCTTACCACTTAATTCTGAATGTCCATTTGTCCGATTTTTCCAATTTAAAGCCTGCCGCTACAAGTTCTTCACCAACATACTTGGGGTCAAGATAAATAGGACAGTCAACGATGGCTTGTCCTTGCATTACAACTGCGTTGTCCTCGCCAATCTTTGCGAGTTCATTCTCCACGAACTCCTTTGCTCGTCTCTTGGCATTATCTTCTATCTCCGCAAACAGTTCGGCTTTTCTAATGGTCAAAGTCTCTTTTGTAGTCATTTTTGTTTACCTCTCTCTTTCTTTATTGTGTTTATATTATATCACATTAGATATTATTTGTCAAGTGTTTTTTAAATATTTTCTTGTTCGTTTTCCTCATTAAAAAAGTAGCACCCACAACCACAGACATAATCAGCGTTGATGTATTCACCGTCGGGGGTAGTAAAAGGAACATTCTCTCGGACTTGTGCGGTGGAACCGCAATTCGGACACTTAATCATAGTATTTACCTCTCTTTCTTTGTTGATACAAGTATACCATACTTTTGGGATTTTGTCAAGTATAATTTTGCACAAAATTTTGGGTTAGTTTTTGTGCAGATTGCACAAAGAAAGCGAATACCTCCCGCTTCGACCAAAAGCGGGAGGCTCAAGCCTCCCTTTCTTTTAGGGCAAAACAATAATAAACTCGGCAGGATTGATTTTGACGTTGTGGTTTTCGTCTCCTCTTGCCATAGCCCATACTTCGTGCAACTCGCCGTCAATATTAACCGCCATATGACCGCCGAGTTCTACGATTTTCTCAAAAGCCTTCTCGATGATGTCTGCTTGTTTGATAGTTTTCTTTTGATTTTTGGATAAATTCATTTTTGCTTACCTCTCTTTTTTTATTATGTATCTGCGGACGGCTGACCCTCAGGAGGAAGAAGGTCAGCCTTCACGCTCTTTATACCTCGGTTGCCGCAAGTCCCAAAGAAATCATCAGAGCCTTGTCAACCTCTCGCATATTGTCAAGTCTATAAATCGGTTTCTTTTCCAATCTTGACTTATCAATAACTTTCACTTGTTCCAACAGAATGACGCTTTTGGTTCCTACCCAATTATCAAAGATTACGTGGGTCGGCAAGGGTTTCTTTCCCATCTGCGAAGTTAAAGGTGCGACTATCGTAGTGGGTGAATACTTGTTACCAATATCATTTTGAATAATCAATACGGGTCTTATACCGCCTTGCTCACTGCCCTTGGTAGGACTTAAATCTGCGTAATAAATTTCTCCTCTGTGCATTTTATGTTCCCCTTTCTTTTTTCTATATTAATTATATCATACTTTATAAAAAATGTCAAGTATTATTTTTTATTTGGTTCTCGCTTAACAGTAAGCGAGAACCATTTTTTGCCAACCAAGAACCGAGATTTGATTGCAGGCTCTACCGATTTCCATAGCCTCTCTCTTGGTGTTTACTCTTTTGGATTTGTCAATGTAGTAAATACCTTCCGAGAACCAAACACCGCAATTGCCTTTATAAGCCTTTACAGCGTTTATGGCTTCGCGAGCCGTTGTGCACTCTACACCTTCGGTTGCCACTTGCCAACCGCTTTTATAGGTGATTGCCTTGCCATTCTTCAGGGTCAAGCCGTCGTTTTCTTTCAGTTTGAGAATGGAGCGAATGTTAATCATTATGTATTACCTCTCTTTCTTTTGTGATTATATTATAGCACAGTTTCGGGCATTTGTCTATTGGCAGATTGCACAAAGTTTTGGATTGATTTTTGTGCAAGTTGTATAAAAAATCAAAATACCTCTCGCCAGACCCGCCGGCGAGAGGCTCAAAAGAAAAAGACCTGCGGCGTCCCGCAGGTCAGTACAACTTATTTTTGGTTGGGTAGTTGCCAAACCCACACACTTGGCAGTGGCGCCCCTCGAACTTCGTGCCGAGGAGTTCCGCTCGCTCATCCCGAACGAGAGGGTTTTGGGTAGCCTCAGTCCGTTCGCACTTAAAACCCGTGTGCGTCTTCCGTACTATTTATATAGCGGGTGGCAGGTCTTTGGCTGGTGGCTCCGTTCCAGCCTTCCAATTTACAGTCTTACTTAACCCGTGTGGGCTTCTCACCATCGTCGCATCAAGGCGCGTTAGGCAAGTGGCATTCCTGCTCTGCTGAGGTTCGGCTATTGCATCCCCGCTTGGTCAAGAGGGTATCGGCTCTTTCGTCCGTGGGCACCGCCCGTTCCTCTCCTTACCTTGCAAATATATTATAGCATAGGGGTAACCAAAAGTCAAGGGGTTTTGGGATGAAATGTTGCCCAAAAGTTTTGCACTTTTCGCTCGGAAATTTGTGCAACTTGCCAATAGAAATGAAATACCGCTCGCGCCGGCCCAGTGCGAGCGGCTGAAAAAATAAATCCCCCGCAGTTGCGGGGGAGTGGCAGGGAAGCGGAGGAGGTTAGCCGCCCCCTGCCCTTGATAGCTTATTTCATTTCGTAGAACAGGAGCTCACCTGTGAGAGCGTCGGTCATTTCTACGCAGTAGACATCTTCGCAATCAAGGTAAATAGTTGTCATTGTTCTTGCGGTTGCTTTATCCATAAACTTGATAGTTTCTTTGCCATTTACTCCGAGTGCCATATTGCAGGTCTTTACAGTTAATTCATACATTTTGTTTTACCTCTCTCTTTCTTTTTTTTGTGGGGTGTCTCTCCCCTTTGTGATTATATTATATCACAAAGGGGAAGATTTGTCAACCCCTTTTTACCACGAAATGTGGATTTTGTGCATTCCGCACACATAGGGGGCGAAGCCCAAAAACCGCAGGTGTTCAAGTGCAGTGCTCTCGCTCCACTCTTTTTTCAAGTCGATGTAAAGGTCACCCTTTTCAACCTTCTTGTCATCTTTTGCGACTTCGTCAAGAATGGCATTGATTTCGTTTCTTGTCATCTCTTGGCGGGCTCGGATTTGAGCGTGTCTCATTTCGTCTCTCTTGGTTTTCAAAGCGTTCATAGTAGTCATTTTAATTTACCTCTCTCTTTCTTTTGTGTCTTTATTATATCATACTTTTGGGGTTTTGTCAACCCCTTTTTTTTAATTTTCTTGAAGATTTTTTATTCCGACATTAAGTCGAAATAAAGTTCTTCGAGTTCCTCGTCAGAGGCTCCGCCCTCGTGAGCAAGGGTAAAGCAACGAAGGGTTGCCGCAGAAAAACCGCACATTTCCAATTCATACATCATTTCTTGATAAGTCATTTTTTATTACCTCTCTTTTTCTTTCTGTATTTATTATAGCACATAGCGAATAATAAGTCAAGGAAAATATTGCACAAAATAAAATTTCTTTTTTGTGCAATTTGACGAACGGGTTTCGGGATCGAAGATCCACTTTAGCACTTTAACACTTTAGCGCGTTAAAGTGTGAAGGGTCAAATCAATAGGAAATCTGGCTCGCGCACAACCGCACGCGAGCCAGTGGCCGCAAATAAAAAAGAGATGGCATTTGCCATCCCTTATAGATTGTACTCTTGTACGATAGCCTTGAGCTGTTCGGTGCTCAGTTCTGCAAGTCTCTCAACCAACAGTTTGTGCTCTCTCTTGGCTTTCTCATCTGCTATCTCTTCTGCCTTTACTTGGTCTCTCTCTTCCTTGGAATAAGACCAACGATAAGAACCAATAGCATAAGCCTTTCTCTTTGTGCCATCCTCTTGGATGATGTAGAACTCTTGGTTCTTGCCAACACTCTTAAGACTTCTCAGTTGATAACATTCACCATCTTGTGCTCGATGCAGAAGATTAACCTTTCTATCTCTTACTGCTGCAGATTCGTAGGTTCCGTTCATTCCCTTAATTCCATACAATTCTTTAACACTTCTCATTATGTATTACCTCTTTCTTTCTTTCTGTATTTATTATACCATACTATTGGATGTTTGTCAAGACTTTTTTATCTTTTTTATCACATCATCTTTAACAGTATTGTCTGTGTAGTTAGTGAACATAACCAAGTCTACCTTGTCCCCAAACTCAAGCCCTTGTGTGTAGGCTTCCCAAAGGTGTCCTTGTTCGTCCTCAAAGGTAACAGTGTTCTCTGTGTAAGATACAACAACACAGTTCTTTCTTGTATAATGTGTATCATACCAACCAAATGAGTAGATGCCAAGAGCAAGAAGTGCTCCAATGATAATAGTAACAATAATCTTTTTCATAGTATGTTCTCCTTTTAAATCTCTTTGATGAGTTCGAGTTCTGCGTCAAACTCACTGATTCGGCAGTAACTACCTCTACCATTAGTGCAACCAAAGATTACTGTCCAGTTGTAGTCTTTGTCGTGGTCATAAAGAATTGCGGTCATTTCGTAGGTTTCACCTTCGGTGAACATCTTGCGACGAAACTCGTTGTCAGTGTGCAGTTTGACAACCTTTATCAAGTATCTTCTGTTCAGTTCCAAATCTTCAAATCTAGTAGTCATAGTATGTATACCCTCTCTCTTTCTTTCTGTATTTATTATATCACATCGGGGTCAATTTGTCAAGGGTTTTTGAAAATTTTTTTATTTTTTTTTATACTTTACCACTTTAGTGTGCTAAAGTATAAAGTTGCGCGATTTGGGATTTTTTCGCGTTTGCTCCAGTTTAGCACTTTAGCTTAGTAAAGTGCTAAAGCTATAAATTAAAGTAAACAACGCTCGTCAGGCCAGTAGACGAGCGTGCGAAGTATTACTATTTAATAGGGTGGTATCTTTGTTTGCGGCCCCCTCTAAATTTCTCATGGCCTGGAAGCCTTCCTAATATTTTTCATCATATTTATTGTAAGGGGAGGGGGTATATTACGGGAAAAGATTTTTTTATTTTTTGTTTTTTTGTTTGGTCTGGACAAAAAATCCTCTAAACCCATTTTTAATTTCGGTATTACGATTATCCAATATGAATAGTTTCTATCTTCCCCTTCAATCCTTCTTCCTTCTCGGTAAAGACCACATCAGCTTCGAACTCATCTCCTAAGGTGACCACTAAACTACTAGCTATTTCAGTTGCCCATCGCAACCAAACTTCTCGATTTTTGAAATCAAAATGATATAAATCAAACACAACAGCAGGTTTCTCTATTTTCAATTCATCAAAAATAATCATTTCATCTTCCAATAGACGCACTTCGTCATAATGAGGCTTTAAATCTTCTATCTCCTGCCGCAATTCTTTCCACAAGATAGTCTCTGGATAAACATAGAAGTCCACGCCACTTTCTACCTTGTGTGCGCGCTCCTCAAACCCCACGGCCGCAATTTTCATATTTGCTTCTTCTCTTCTGGTCTAATCATAATAATCATCGCTTGCGGCAACTTATACCAGGCTCCTTGCTCATTCTTTAATACAACAAAATCATTACCAATATCTATAATCTCCATATTCTTTAAAGTCTGAATAGGCACATCTTTATAATTGCGGCCTGCTCGATAATCGGCCCAATCGGTTATAATTAAAGTATATTTTTGTTCCATAATATTTCACTCCTTTTTTCTATATTTATATTATATCAAAAAAAATCCTCTAAGTCAACTTGACTTTTGGAAAAATTTCTGGTATAATAGTATCATAAGAACTGGAGGTGAGAACAATAATCAAACTCGATTATTCCTTAGAAACTCCGGAAGAGCGAAAAGCCCTTGTTGAAAAAATCTTAGAAGAAAATCCTAATCCTACTGAATAGTATTTAGAAATATTAGCAGATTACCTCGTTCTCTGTATGGAGAAGCAAGAAAGAAAAGAAAAAAAATTATTAACAGATAATAGAATGGTTACAGTAAACAAGAGAGAAACCTCTTTTGAGGGTTTAGTTTCCTAGATGGAAAATGGAGAAAACGGAATTTATAACATTATAGCCAATGATAAAAACATTATCTTTAAACCAAAAGTAGAAAAGCCTACCGCGGAAGAGCTTGCGGCCATTCCTTGTTTGCGGCAGCTCGTAGATACTATAGCTCTTTGGGAAGCCAAGTTAAAATCGGCTACCGGTAAGGAAGCTTATATTATGAAAGATGCTTTAATAGAGATGCGGAAAGACCAATATGTAATTCTTAATGCCTACCGCAAACCTCTTATCCCCACTAAATTGGTTAAAACTTCTTTCCCTTATAAATTAGAAGAGCATATTAGTCTCGATGAAGAAGGAAATGTTAGTGTCAAAGGCGTATCATTATTGCGGCCGGACGTAGTTTCACTGCTTCTTTGCAATTATACTAAATTAAAACAAGATGCAGCTGGTAACTTCGAAGGAGATATGTATTATCTAATGGAAGATTTAGATGCTATTGCGGCCGAGGCATTAAAAGACTATCCTCTATATGAAAGAATTGTTGAATATAAAATTGATGGAAAACAAAATCTTTAGATTCAAGAAGAAATTTAGAAAGAATTTGAAATTAAACATAGTGTAGAATATATTTCAAGTTTATGGAGAAATAAAATTCCAAAAATGATAGCATCTGCGGCCGAGGACCAATTTTTATACTGGCATTATTTAAATATCGAAAAAGGTAAGTATAAAAGATGTAGTTGTTGTGGACAAATTAAGTTAGCTCATAATAAATATTTCTCAAAAAACAATACAAGCAAAGATGGATTTTATAGCAGATGTAAAGAATGTAGAAATAAAAAGAAAGGAGCTTAATTTAAATGGACCACTATTGTGAAAAATGTAATAGGTCAAAAGACGAAAAACAATTTTATTTATCAAATAATTTAGAAAAATATCCAGATGGCGGCATGCTTAATTAGTGCAAAGATTGTTTAACAATGTTTGTAGATAACTGGGACCCAAAAACATACCTATGGATTTTAGAAGAATGTGATGTGCCTTATATTCCAGATGAATGGAATAAATTAATGGCAACCTATGGAAAAGACCCAAGCAAACTATCTGGAAAATCAATTATTGGTCGCTATTTATCAAAAATGAAATTAAAACAATGGCGTGATTATCGTTGGAAAGACAACGAATTCTTGCGCGAAATGGCGGCTGCGAAAATTAAACAAACTATGGAACGCCAAGGCTACTCTGAGGGAGAGATTCAAAAAGCTATCCTTGAGGGAGTAGCCCCTGCGGTCGACGCTGCTCCACCGCCCCCTCCACCAAAGGTAGAGGATTCTTAGATATCGGAAACAGATTATTTCGCAGACATCAATGGCAACGATGATGACCTGGTTTCCGACCTGACCGACGAGGACCGCACTTACTTGCGTTTAAAATGGGGCAAAACCTATCGTCCTGAAGAATGGGTGCGGCTTGAGCAGTTATATAATGATATGATGGAATCTTACGATATCCAAGGAGCAGGACATGTAGACACATTAAAACTTTTATGTAAAACTTCTCTTAAAGCTAATCAATTAATTGATATTGGCGATGTTGAAGGGTTCCAAAAGATGAGTAAGGTTTATGATAGTCTTATGAAGTCTGGTAAATTTACTGCGGCCCAAAATAAAGCCGAATCTGGTGAATTTGTAGATTCAGTTGCAGAGCTTGTCGCGCTTTGCGAGCAAGAAGGATTTATTCCTAGATTTTATACTGAAGGACCTATGGATAAAGTTGATGAAACCCTTGCTGATTTAAAATTTTATACCAAGACTTTGGTCACTGAAGAAATGAATCTTGGAACACTTATTGAAGATGCGTTAAAGAATATGGTAGAATTGGAAAGAAAAGAAGAAGATAGCGAAGAAGATATTGAACTAGACCATATTGAAGAATTAGAAGATGAAGATTATGAAGAATTTTACGCACTACAAGAAGAAGAAGCTGCGGCTGACGCTGCGGCGGTCGGGGAAGTGGAATAATGGCATTATAGGACTTACTCGATTTATCTAAATCTCGAAAAAAGATAGGATTGTCAGAAGAGCGTGTGCGGGCTGTCCTTCCGGTCGTCCGCCAATACATTGCTTTTTGGCGAGAATATCCTGATATATTTGTAGATTTTTTAAAAGGAAATTCAAATTTTAATTTTTATTTTTATCAAAGATGCTTTTTAAGAGCGGCGATGCGGCATTAGTATATTTATGCCGTTTTTCCAAGAGCTTATTCTAAATCATTTTTGTCTGTGATGGTTTTAATGATTAGATGTATTTTATATCCTGGCGCGAAACTATTTGTTACCTCTGGCGGTAAAGAGTAGGCAGCGGGCATTATTAAGGAAAAAGTTCAAGAAATATGTTCCCTTATTCCGGGATTTTAGCGAGAAATAGACTGGTCTAGAGGAGCCACTAGAGAAGGTAAAGATTATTGTTAGTATATCTTTAAGAATGGCTCTTGGTTTGACAATATTGCAGCGAGAGAAAGTTCTCGTGGTAAGCGTCGTCATGGCGGATTAGTAGAAGAGTGCGTTGGCGTGGATGGAGAAATTCTCCAAACAGTTATTATACCTACTATGAACGTTTCTCGCAGATGCTTAGATGGAACTACTCATGATGAAGAAACTTTGAACAAAAGTTAGATTTATATAACAACAGCAGGATGGAAAAATTCCTTCCCCTATGATAAGCTTATTTAGCTTCTCATTTGGAGTGTTGTTAAGCCAGAAAAATCTATTGTAATGGGTGGTACTTATAAAATTCCTGTGCTTGTTAAACTCTTGGATAAAAACTTTGTTAAAGACTTAAAACTTGATGGTACTTTTAATGAGGCATCTTTTGCTAGAGAATATGAAAGTAAATGGTCTGGTAGTATTGCGGACGCGTTCTTCCGTTCGGAAACTATAGATAGAAACCGTATTTTAAAACAGCCTGAGTATGAGCACTCCGGCAGGTCGTCTGCGGGAAGCTATTATGTTTTGTCTGCGGACGTCGGGCGTAAAGGCTGTGATACTGTAGTATGTGTCTTTAAGGTAACGCCGCAATCGCAAGGTGGGTCTTTAAAGTCGTTGGTTAATATATATACCTTAACAGACGAACACTTTGAAGATTAGGCTAAAAAATTAAAGACTTTATATTATAAATATAAGGCATCTCGTTTAGTAATTGACGCAAATGGTTTGGGTATAGGACTATTGGATTATATGGTTAAAAAATAGATTGATGAAGAAACTGGCGACGTTTGGGCCGATTTTGGTGTTTATAATGATGAAGAAAAATATTATAAGAAATTTGAAACTAATATGTGTGAACAAGAAGCTTTATACATTATAAAAGCCAATGCTCCGATTAACACTGAAGCTCACTCGAATGTGCAAGCTTAGTTGTCGTCCGGTAGGGTCAAACTATTGATTGATGAAAAAATGGCTAAGATGAAATTGTTAGGAACTAAAAAAGGATAGAATATGAGCCCTGAAGAAAGGGCAGAATACTTAAAACCATTTACCCTAACTTCCATATTAAGAGAAGAGATTTTAAATCTTCGTGAAGAAAATGAAGGTGTTAATATTATCTTGAAACAAGCAAATCGCGGAATTAAAAAAGATAAGTTCTCTGCTTTTGAATATGGATTATACTATATTAAACAAGAAGAAGATTCTAAAAGACGTAAAAAGAAAAAATTTGACGCTAAAGAATGGCGTTTTTATACAGCTAGGTAATAAAGGGGGTAAAAGTATATGCGTGCTTCAAAAGGAGAAATAAAAATTGAAGAAATTTTAAAACGAGCTGGTCTTGATTTTAAAATGGAATATACTTTCCCCGACCTTACCAGTCCAAATGGAAGATTGCTTCGTTTTGATTTTGTTATTTTTGATGATGATGGCTATATTGATTTTATAATTGAATATCAAGGTAGACAACATTATGAAGCTAGTTCTAAATTTGGTGGTAAAAGAGGATTGTATCAATAGTAGTTTAATGATAATAAAAAAAGAAGATTTTGTGCTTTGCACGGTTTTAATTTAATAGAAATACCTTATACAGAAGAAAATTTAATCTCATATGATTATATAATGAAAAAAGCTGGATATGCAGATTAAAAAGAGGAGGTGAATTGGTTTTGGAAGAAAAACGTAGTTAGACAGAAATCCATTCTAAAGGGTTTAGATTAAAAAGTTCTTTGACTTATGGCAAAATAAAAACAAATGTTAAGACTCTAGAAGATGCTATTTTGAATCTTGGTAGTTTGAAAGATTCTAATAAAAGCTTTAATTCTAAAAGTGCTGTTTTGCGGGCGTTGGCTGATAAAGATATAAAAACTTTGCGCCAGATTTCTGAATATTACTATAATACAAATGGTATCTATGAAAGAGTATGTCGTTATGCTGCTTATCTTTATAGATATGACTGGTATACTGTGCCTACTATTTTAAGTGAAAAAGTGCCAGAAGAAAAGATATTAACAGAGTTTAACGCACTATTAACTTATTTAGATAATTCTCATTTAAAATAGCTTTGCGGAAATATTGCGCTCGAGGTCATCCGGGCGGGAGCCTATTATGGGTATTTGGCAGATATTAATGATAAAATTGTATTACAACAATTACCTATTGACTATTGCCGTTCAAGATACTTTAAAGGAGATAAGCCCGCTATTGAATTTAATATGCGATTTTTTGATGAGTAGTTTAAAGATATTAATTATCGTATGCGCATATTAAAAATGTTTCCACCTGAATTTTCTAAAGGATATGTTTTGTATAAACAGGGAAAATTAGTGCCAGACCGTTCCGGAGAAACTGGTAACTGGTATTTATTAGACCCCGATAAAACAGTAAGATTTGCTATTAATGATAGTGAAGCACCTTTATTTGTTAATGCAATTCCTAACATTATTGATTTGGATGCGGCTCAAGATTTAGACCGTAGAAAACAAATGCAAAAGCTTTTAAAAATTGTTATTTAGAAATTGCCTTTAGATAAAAATGGTGATTTAATTTTTGACGTTGATGAAGCTAGAGATATTCATAATAACGCAGTTGAAATGTTATCTCGTGCGGTCGGCGTCGATGTATTAACTACTTTTACCGATGTAGAAGTTGCCAATATGTCTGACAGTAGTACAACTACTACAAAAGATGACTTGGCTAAAGTAGAACGCACAGTATTTAACGCTTTAGGTACTTCTCAAAACCTTTTTAACACAGATAGCAATATGTCGCTTGAGAAGAGTATCTTAAACGATGAATCTTCTCTAAGAACTCTGCTATTACAATTCCATATTTTCTTTGACAGTGTTGTTTAGAATAGATGTAAAAATAAAAAGAAAGTTCTTTTTAATTTATATATGTTAGAAACTACATAGTATAATTATAAAGAAATGTCTAAGATGTATAAAGAACAAGTGCAAATAGGTTACTCTAAAATGCTTCCATAGATTGCTATGGGCCATTCTCAGAGCTCTATTATTCACACTGCCTTCTTTGAAAATAATATTTTACATCTTAATGAACTTATGGTTCCACCTTTACAGTCTAGCACTATGAATGCAGAAGCCCTTGCGGCCGTGCAACGTGGAGGTTCTGGTAGAGATTCGGTTGCCGATGCTGATGGTGGTATGTAGGCTACCGGTTCCGCAGAAGAAAAGACTGGTGGCAGACCTGAAAAACCTGATGATGAAAAATCAGATAAAACCATTGCCAATAAAGAAAGTATGTAATTTTGTGGGCAAGTTCAATTAATTTATTAAAATTAATTTTTAAGTTATAAGAAGGAGGAGAAGAAAATGCACAAAAGTATAAAGTTAAATACTCCTTGTGAGTTTATTAATATTACTCCTCTTAACCCTTTAATTTCAAAATGTCAAATTAAAGTTTGTTATGTAGGGGAAGATGCCAATAGAAATGGTAGTATTATTACCAAAGAAGTAGCTACTGAAATGGCAAATTCTTTGCCCGGAAGTCCAATCGTAGGTTTCTATAATGAAGCTAAAGAAGATTTTGAAGGACATAATCGAATTATTGAGATTGCGGGCGGCGAGTTAAAATTTAAAGATACTACTCGTCCTTATGGATTTGTCGATTTAGGAGCGAAAGTTTGGTTTTAGAAGTTCTTGGATGATGACGCTTTCGAAAGAGAATACCTTATGACTGAGGGATATCTTTGGACAGGTCAATATCCGGAATGTCAGCGTATCATTGATAATGGCAACAATCAATCCATGGAACTTGATGAAGAAACTTTAAAAGCTTCTTGGTCAAAAGACATTAATGGAGACCGCCAATTCTTCATAATTAATGAAGCGGTAATCTCTAAACTTTGCATTCTGGGAGAAGATACAGAACCTTGTTTCGAAGGAGCTTCTATCTCCCAAGTTCAATTCTCGTTTGAGGAAGACTTTAAATCATAGTTGTTCTCAATGATGAATGAACTAAAAGACTTAATAAAAGGAGGAACTGATAACGTGATTGCTGAAGAGAATAAAACTGAAGTAATTGAAGAAACTGCTACCTCCGAAACTGAAGTTGAACAGGTAGAAGAAACTGCCAACGAAACAGAAGTTGTAATCGAGGAAAATGCAGAAAGCATTTCTGATGAGGAGACTGATTTCGCTAAAAAAGACGAGGAAGAAGACACCGACGCAGAGGATGAAGAAGTTTGTCCTGAGTGCGGCAAGCCCGTTAATGAATGCGAATGTAACAAGGAAGATGATGAAGAAGAAAAGAAAAATTATTCTTTAGACGAAATTCCTGAGTATGTTGAATTGTCAGAAAAGTATGAGTCATTAGCAACTAGTTATTCAAACCTCGAAACTGAAGTCAACGCTTTGAGAGAATTTAAAGCTAGCGTTGAGAAGAAGGAAAAAGAGGCTATGATTTCTAGTTTCTATATGCTATCTGATGAAGATAAGAAAGATGTTATGGACAACATTGATACTTATTCTTTAGAAGATATTGAAGCAAAACTTTCTATTATTTGCGTCCGCAACAAAGTAAGCTTTGCCCTTGAAGAGGAAGAGGATACCAAAAAGGAAGAAACTGTAGAGCTCTATAATGTAAATAATGGAGAGCTAGAGGATGATAATACTCCTGCTTGGGTTAAAGCTGCTATTTCCACTGCAAAATCAATGTAAAATATTTAAGGAGGAACAATACAAATGGCTAAGACTAAGTTAAGCGCTGCCGCTTATGTTGAGCGTGGCTACGGCCAGGTTGAACCCAACCATCTGTCTGCCCAAAGAAATGGTCAGATTTATGCTCAGCTTCCTGCAGATGCTGCAATTGAAAAGCTTGAAAATGGTCAGTTCGTTAAGTATGACTATGCTAATGGCGTGACCAACTTTACTGGTGCCGGCGAATGGATGCTGGTATTTAATGAGGTAAAAATTTACAGAGATTACGAAACCAATGCTGATTTCGCTATGATTAAGGATAACTATGCTGCTAGTGTTTACAGTCCTTCTGGCACTGTTGCTAACACTTATCAGTCTAGAGATTATTCCGGTATTGTTACTGCTGCCGATCCTTATGAAGTAGACAGCACTAACAATCCTTTCGCTAATCTTTTAACCTATCATGAGACCCTGATGCCCGAAGGAAGCGTTATGACTCCTCGTGTATTCAAGACCATGATTGGTGATATTTATACTACTAACTGTGTTAACGAAGCAGAGCTTGCTGTTAATGATGAATTAGTAGTTGGTGATGATGGCTACCTGACCAAGACTGCTGGCACTAATGCTGGTACCATGAAATGGCAAGTAGTTAAAGTTTACAACCTGCCCGATCGTCAGAAGGCAGTTAAAATCATGCGCATTGCGTAAGAAGAAAGGAGATAAGAATAATGGCTTTAGATAGAAAAAATCTTGTTGCTTTAATGAAGACCGTTGCTAAAGCAGATCCTTCTGCTCCTGTTGCTTACGCATATGGCGACGAGAAGCTGAGCTATGAAGCTCTTAACGAAACTCTTCGTTCTGAGTTGAATGCTTATGCTGATACTTATAGAAATTATGAGGCTAACAAAAATCTAATCTTCTCTATCATTGAAGAGACTTTGGATGATGTTCTGCCTAAGAAAGTGGCTGACGCTTATGCTCAGTTCGCTGAAGTTAAAACTTTTGCTCAGGGTGACAAACCTCTTTTCCGTAGAAAGGTAAGCGCCCGCAATCGTGCTAAACAGTTCGTTACTCGCGTTGGTCTTGCTGGCCGCTACGAAGTATTCAAGCTGAATGGTACTGAGAGCTTTGAAGTTCGCACCAATGCTATCGGTGGCGCTGCTCAAATCGGTTTTGAGGAATTCCTTGATGGTCGTGTTGACTTCGCTGAAATGCTTGATATTATCATGACCGGTATGGATGAGCTAATCTATAAAGAGGTTGCTCATGCTATGATTGCTTCTCTTGGTCAACTACCTGCGGCTAACCGTATTGCTACCGCTGGTTTTGATGAGGTTGCTTTCGACCGCTTGCTCAGCATCGCAAGTGCTTATGGTGAACCTACCATTTATTGCACTTTCGAGTTTGCTGCTAAAATGATTCCTCAGGAAGCTTGGAGATACACCGAAGCTATGAAAGCTGAGCTGTGGGCTAATGGCCACTTCGCTTCTTATAAGGGTCATCGTGTAATCATCCTGCCTCAGGGTGTTGAAGACGAGTCTAATACTCGCAAAGTTCTTGACCCCGGTTACGTTTGGATTATTCCTAACGGTGGCGACAACAAGCCTGTTAAGATTGCTTTTGAGGGCGAAACCCATATGAAAGAGTCTGACAACGACGATTGGAGCCGCGATATCCAAGTTTACAAAAAAGTTGGCGTAGTTGCTATGATGGGCAACCACATCTGCTCTTATGTAGATACCACCCTCAAGGGTCAATTAGATTATAATACCTACAACAGCGTTGTTGGTGTTAAAGGCGTTAGCGATTGGTTCGCTAAAGCGTAATAATAAATAATTTTATTTCGGAGAGGAGAGAGTCTCCTCTCCGAAATAAACGGAGAAAAAGGAGTTTATAAAATGGATAAAAATACAATCTTTAAAGTTAAAAATCGTAGTGATGGTAGAGTTATTTATACCATCCCCGAAATGAATAATTTACGCAGAGAATTTGGTCCCAGTGAGGTAAAAGATATCGCTTATGGCGAGCTTGAAGCTTTATGCTATCTGCCTGGTGGACTAGTTCTTGTTAGAGATTACTTGCAGATTATGGGTCAAGAAGCTCTTGAAACCCTAAATATTGACGTTGAGCCTGAGTATAATATGTCTGAAGAAGATATTGTTAAACTTTTGACTCAAGGTTCTCAGGATGAATTTTTGGATGCTTTAGATTTTGCTCCTGATGGCGTTATTGATTTAATTAAACGCTTTGCAGTTCAGCTTCCTTTGAACGATGTAGCAAAAAGAGAAGCATTGAAAAAAGCTACCGGCTTTGATACTGAAGCAGCTATTGCTAATGACAAGGCTTCTAAAGAACCTGATACTGCGGAAGAGGCTGCCAAACCGGTCGGTCGTCGTGTCCAAAAGGATGCGCCAGAGGCAGGCCGCCGCACTCAACCTAAGTATACCGTTGTTTCTGGAAAATAATATAAGTAAAGGAGCGAGTTAAATGACTAGTTTTATAACAGTATATGACCGCTTCTTCGGGAAAATCACTGATGATATGTATCTTGAGCTCACCCCTGAAGATACAAAAAGAGATTTACAATCTTTACTAATTGATAGTATTCCAGGATTTGAATTTCCAAGAGTAAAACTTGATTTTGTTATTAAATCTGAGGGCGAAGAAGATGCATCTTATTTTGAATCTGATTTGTCCTTAGAAGAGGTAAATATTATAGCCCTTTTGATGAAGAATGCTTGGTTAAATCGCCAAATTACTTCTATTGAGAATACTCGTTAGAAGTATAGTGGTAGTGATTTTAAAATGACTTCCTAGGCCAACCATTTGGCTAAGCTATTAACTTTGCGAGAGGAGACTAGACGAGAGGAATTTCATATGCAGCGTTTATATAAACGCAGAAAATATGATAAAGATGGCAACATTGTTTCCAATTGGTCTAGTTTACGAGAGAAAAGTGCTTTAGACTAAGTATGGCTTTTCAGTTGAT
>JAEIGA010001808.1_pt1 | contig 33872 bp, 27 predicted proteins | sample 9270691 | NCBI WGS metagenome assembly JAEIGA01 (sample SAMN17057246, study PRJNA624740) | gut metagenome | biome: biome; isolation source: fecal sample | host: Bos grunniens | place: China: Xizang | collected 2019 | reverse complement strand
GGTTGGCCCTGACCCCATTGACCTTGCGGACGTTGACCAGGTTGGCCTTGACCCCATTGGCCTTGTGGACGTTGATTTTGAGCATTTTGCTCTTTTTTATTACGTTTATCCTTACGATCTTTTTTGGATACTTTGTCAGCTTCCTGAGTGTTAGGACGTTGTGGAGCTTGACGTTGCCAATTTTCTCTGAAACGAGCCATACTGATCTGCCATTTTTGCATATCGCGTTCGACTTTGGTCCAATTGCCATTTCTGTCGAATTCGACATCGATCGAACCTGTGAAACTTACTTCGTATTCAGAACGTGCATCATCTGTGCTGATAGAGTCAACAGGCATTTCACCAAAAAAAGTAGTTAAAAATTCCTGAGCTCTCTGTGGCATCTCTTTGATTTCAATCTTTACATTTTTGTCAGCATACGCCGAATAGCCCATTGTCATAACTGTAATGGTTGCGACAAGTAGTTTTTTGAAATTACTCTTCATAATGACTTATTTTTCAATGTTAATATTTATCATTAAATTCAATTTGTGTCAATCAGAGATTGTTTAGTGACAATAAATATTCTAAACAATCGTTAATTTTAGGAAGGATAACTACAGACAAAAATAATAAATTTTTCAACAAGTGATACAAATGTTCTAAAAAAATGTATCTTTGTGCGTCAAAAATTCAAGGTGGAAAGATTTGACTGCTTGCAACCACTTTAAAAAAATGCTAAAAAATCGCATTTCTAATTGCACACAGAGGGGATTTCTCTTCAAACACTTTTCACCCATTTGTTAATTTGTGAGTTTTTTCGGACGAAAAATTTGTCCGAAGTGAAAAAGTTTAAAGCAATGGGATTTTTATTCACATCAGAATCAGTTTCAGAAGGACACCCAGATAAGGTGGCCGATCAGATTTCAGATGCCGTTCTGGACCAATATCTTGCTCAGGATCAGGAGGCTAAAGTTGCGTGCGAAACACTCTGTACAACAGGTTTAACTGTAGTTGCCGGTGAGGTTTGTTCAGATGCAACGATTGATGTACAGTCGACGGTTCGTCGGGTTATAAAGAAAATCGGATACAACAAGTCGGAATACCGATTTGATGCCGACTCTTGTGGGGTACTGAGTGCTCTGCACGAGCAGTCGCCAGATATCAATCGTGGTGTAGTGAGAGATGAGGCGGCAGAACAAGGTGCAGGTGATCAGGGTATTATGTTCGGATATGCGTGTAACGAGTCGAAGGACTTGATGCCTGCATCATTGGTGTTGGCACATATTCTGCTGTTAGAGTTGGCTGAAATACGTCGCGAAGGCAAGGAAATGACATATCTCAGACCTGATGCCAAGAGTCAGGTGACAATCGAATATAATGACGATCGTACACCAAATCGAGTTCATACAATTGTGGTGTCTACTCAGCACGATGAGTTTTTGAGTGACGATAAGGCTATGGTTGACCAGATTACGGCAGATGTACGTAATGTGTTGATTCCTAGAGTTAAACTTCGTCTGAATAAGATGGGCGACAATAAGTTGGCAACATTGATCGACAATGATTACAAACTGTTGGTCAATCCAACCGGTAAGTTCGTAATAGGTGGCCCGCACGGAGACTCAGGATTGACAGGTCGAAAGATTATAGTTGATACTTATGGTGGAAAAGGTGCTCACGGTGGTGGTGCATTCTCAGGAAAAGATTCGTCGAAGGTCGACCGTTCGGCAGCATACGCCGTAAGACATATTGCCAAAAATATGGTGGCGGCAGGTATTGCTGACGAAGTACTTGTCCAGATTGCATATGCTATCGGAGTTGCACAGCCTGTAAGTATATTTATCAATACATTCGGACGGTCGAATATTGCAATGTCAGATGGTGAAATTGCAGGAAGAATTTCTAAATTGTTCGATCTCAGACCAGCTAAAATTGTCGAAAGATTTGGATTGAAGAATCCTATATTTGAGCCTACTGCTGCGTATGGCCATTTTGGAAGAGATCCGTATACCAAACAGATAGAGGTGGTGCGTAATGGTCAGAAGGTGACCATTGATGCCGAGTTCTTCGGCTGGGAACGACTTGATGCAGTCGAAATGTTGCGTAAAGAGTTTAATCTTTAACGGGCGATAGTGACGGTGGAGTGTGAATATATTCTGAATAAGGCTCTTGATGGAGAGAAAATTTCGGTTGATGAAGCATTGACCTTATGGCAATATGAGTCGTTAACTCGGTTGATGAAGGCTGCTCATACGAGACGTATGGAGTTGCACCCCAAACCTGTGGTGACTTGGCAGATTGATAGAAATGTTAACATTACGAATTGTTGCATTTCAGGATGTCGTTTCTGTAATTTTCACTGCAAGCCAACCGAACAGGATAAAATATTCATAACAACCATTGATGAGTACGACCGTAAGATTGAAGAAATGAAACGTCTTGGCGGCGATCAATTGTTATTGCAGGGAGGATTACACCCCAATCTTGATGTCGAGTGGTATGAAACTCTGTTTAAAGAGTTGAAACGCAGACACCCTGATGTGAAACTGCACGCATTGGGCCCGCCGGAGATAGACTATATTGCACGTCGCAGCGGAATCTCAATCGAACAGACTCTTGATAGGTTGCGTCAGGCGGGGTTGGATTCGTTGCCCGGAGCAGGAGCTGAAATACTTGATAATGAAATCCGAAAAAAGATATCTCCGGGAAAATGCTCGGCTGATAGATGGTGCGAAGTTATGCATATTGCACACACAATGGGATTTGCAACATCGGCTACGATGATGTATGGTCACATTGAAAATCTGCATCAGCGACTTGTGCATCTTGACCGAATACGCGAATTGCAGAGTCAGGTGCCAAACGGTCAGCCCGGATTTTTAGCATTTATTCCGTGGATTTTCCGATCAACGGGTACTCGTCTCGAACAGGAGGAGGGTATCTCTACGCGGTTCTCGTCGGTGGAGTATCTTAAATTAATTGCCATAAGCCGATTGATGTTGAATAATGTAGCTAATATTCAAGCATCGTGGTTAACTGTCGGTGCTCAGACTGCTCAATTGTCGTTGTGGGGCGGAGCAAATGATATGGGTTCGATTATGATTGAGGAAAATGTAGTCAGCTCGGCAGGTGCTCATAATCAATTTGATGCAGAGGGTATGAAGCGAGCTATTACCCAAGCCGGGTTTATTCCACGCCTACGAGATCAAAAATACATTCTAAGAGACTAAATTGCTTGCCATTTGGGTAATTGTTTGGAAAAAAATATCTACATTTGTACTCTAAGATAATTGTAGATTGTTATGATATTTCCATTCGCAATAAATTGGGATATTAATCCTGTGATGCTCGATTTAGGCTTTATTGAGATCAGATATTACGGATTGTGTTGGGCCGTTGCCCTTGGTCTCGGATTGTGGATTTTTAGCAAAATATTTAAACGCGAAGAGATTTCAGATAAAGTTCTGGATTCGATATTCTGGTATGCAATCGTTGCAACGGTGTTAGGGGCTCGACTCGGACACTGTTATTTCTATGAGCCGACATACTATCTGAGCCACCCATTCGAGGTGTTGAAAATTTGGAAGGGCGGTCTTGCGAGTCACGGTGCAGCATTCGGGTTGCTGATAGGATTGTATCTATTTTCACGAAAAAACAGAGTGCCATATATATGGACCCTCGACCGAATCGGTATTGCCATTGCTATTGGAGGTGCGATGATTCGTTTGGGTAACTTGTTTAATTCCGAAATATATGGGGGGCCAACCTCATTGCCGTGGGGCTTTATTTTTGTAAACGGTAATGAAAATCAAACAGATCCTTGCCACCCGACCCAATTGTATGAAGCATTGGCATATATGTTGATTTTCGGTATATTGAGCCTGATGTATTTTAAACTTGATATGGCTCGGAAAAAACAAGGTGTGATGTTCGGGTGGTTTCTAATAATGTTATTCGGAGCACGTTTCATAATAGAGTTTATCAAAAATCCGCAAGTCGAATTCGAGAAATCAATGTTCCTCGATATGGGGCAGTGGTTGAGTCTGCCGTTTATTGTCGGTGGAATGTGGATTCTCTACAAGGCTCGTAAAAATAAATTGCCGAATATTTTCACTTGGGTAAATCCTGTTCGTCCAAAGGATAAATCTAAAAAATAAATCTATGGAAATTATCGAACGTGTGATATTTAATAATCTGCTCCGCCAGCAAAGCATAGTGTTGCCAAAGGTAGGAACACTTATGGTATATAGAGAGGTTGGACGTTTTGATGCACAGACACGTCGGGTAATTGCACCTAGATCAAGAGTGGAATTTATTGGTGAAACTCCTGAAAATTATTCGACAATTATTGACCTGATGTTGCAAGAAGGTGCTCAGCGTCAAGATGATGTGAAGTCTCTCTATGAGCATTGGGTTGCGGAAAACTGTTCTAAGAGTGATGTGGGGATAAAAATCGGAGAAGTTGGTTTTGCACGACGAACAGCTGAAAATAGTTTCGAATTCGAGCCGTCAAAGGAGTTGCGTGATATTTTGAATCCATTGGAGAATTATTCGATAGAGGTCCCGTTAGTTGAAAAAACTGCAACTAAGGTTGATATTCACCCTCAGAATGCTAAGAAAAAGCCAAACCGAAAATGGCAAAATATACTGATCATAGCATTTATGGTCTTGGTCTTGGTCTTGTGGTTCTGCTTTGACAGAAATATCTTCTTAGAGAAGGAAAACCCTATGCCGCAGAGTGTGCAACAAACAGTTCCAAAACCTAAGGCTCAGGTAAAAATTCAGGATTCGGTTCGGACTGAGGTTGATACTGCGAAAGTGAATACTGTTGCCAAAGTCGAAAAACCAAAATCAGAAGAGATTAAAAATGTCGGCAGATTCTGTATCATTGCGGGTCTTTATTCGGTTGAGGCTAATGCCGATATCAAGATCGAGTCGCTTGGCGAAGATAAAAAATATGCAGAGAAGCTGCCTGCTCGTAAGAATCGTATGTATGTAAGTGTCAGACGTTTTGAAACTCGCCAAGAGGCTGAAAAATTCTTGAATCAAAACCATAAGGCTCATCCCGATTATTGGATACTCGAAATTAAAAATAAACAATAATAACCTAAAACAATATGAAGAAACTTCTAACATTATTATCGATTGCCGCTATGGTTGTAGCTTGCAACACTAAAACAGAGGAAACTGCTTCAGAATCGTTGAAACTTGATACACAGATGACATCTGAAGAGATTTCAGCCGGTGTGCTGACTCCTCGCGTAATGTGGCGAATGGGCCGCATCGGAAATGGTCAACTCTCTCCTGACGGGGAAAAAGTTGCTTATACCACAACTTACTATAATGTTGAACAGAATCGTGGTGTTGCTTCGCTTTATGTTCAACCGGTGAAAGGTGGCGAACCTAAACAATTAACTGATTTTTCGGGTTCGGAAAGCGATGTGCAATGGAACAAAGATGGTTCAAAGATCTTCTTCCTCAGTACACGTAGCGGAAATGCTCAGATTTGGTCTATCGCACCTGATGGTACAGCCTTGGTTCAACACTCGAACATCGAAGGTGGTGTCAATGGATTCGGAATCTCTCCGGATGGAAAGAATGTTTGGTATGCTAAAACTGTGCACGTTGCACCACGAAAATCGAAAGATATCTATACAGATCTGCCCGAGTCTAAGGCTCTGATCTATGATGATTTGATGGCTCGCCACTGGGATTATTGGGATGAAGGTGATTATAGTCACATTTTCGTAACAACATTTGATGGTGTCAGCATTCCGGCCGGTAAGGATATTATGGAGGGCGAAGCTTGGGACGCACCAATGGCTCCGTACTTTGACAACGCAGAGATCTCTTGGAGTAATTCAGGTAAATTGTTGGCATATACTTGCAAAAAAATGGCAGGTTCAGAATATGCTTTCTCAACAGACTCAGATATCTTTGTTTATGATGTTGAATCTGGTGAAACCAAGAATATAACTAAGGGAATGTTGGGATATGACAAATATCCTGTATTCTCACCGAACGATTCGAAGATTGCCTTCACAAGTATGGAACGTCCAGGTAATGAGGCAGATAAGGATCGTCTGATGGTTGTGGATTTGGAGACAGGTGAAAAGACTTATGTTACTCGAGACTTTGATTACAATGCGGGCAATATCCGTTGGAATGACGAACAGGCTCTGACATTTATAGCACCGATTGAGGCAACTCATCAAATCTGCAATGCAACACTCGATGGCCGAGTTCAAGTATTGACATCAGGCGACCACGATTATGTTTGGTTTGACCGCAAAAATGATGTGGTCGTAGCAGGTCGTAATACAATCTCTCAAGCAACTGAAATCTATAAAGTTGACCTCAATAAAAGATCTGTTGAACAATTGAGCTTTGTGAATAAACACATCTATGACAATGTCAAGATGGGCGAAGTTCAAAAACGTTGGGTGAAGACAAGCGATGGTAAACAAATGTTGGTATGGGTAATTTTGCCTCCGAATTTTGATGCATCGAAAAAGTATCCTACACTTCTTTATTGTGAGGGAGGTCCTCAAAGCGTAGTAAGCAATGGTTGGAGTTATCGTTGGAATTTCCAATTGATGGCAGCACAGGGATATATCGTTGTAGCTCCTAATCGTCGTGGTTTGCCATCATTCGGACAAGAGTGGCTTGATCAGATTTCAGGCGATTACTCGGGACAAAATATTCGCGACTATTTGGCAGCAATTGATGACGTCGCAAAAGAACCGTGGGCTGACGAAGATCGTATGGGTTGTGTCGGAGCAAGTTATGGTGGTTATTCTACATTCTATCTGGCAGGTCATCACGAAAAACGTTTCAAGGCATTTATTGCACACTGTGGAATGTTTAACTTTGAAAGTTTCTATACACAGACTGAAGAGTTGTGGTTCCCGACCCGCGATTTGGGAGGTGCACCCTGGAGTAATGATCCGATAGCAAAACGCTCGTATGCAAACTCTCCGCATAAAGCTGCTAAGAATTGGGATACTCCGATCTTGATTATCACAGGTATGAAAGACTTCAGAATTCCTTATACTCAGAGTCTTGAGGCATTTACAACAGCACGTGCACAAGGAATTGAGTCTAAACTCGTAGCATTTGAAAACGAGGCTCACCAAGTGTTTAAACCCCAAAACAATTTAGTTTGGAATAGCGAATTCTTTGGTTGGCTTGACAAATATCTGAAATAATTAGAATAGTTGAATTGAGAAGGGCTGTCTAAAAAGACAGCCCTTTTTATTTGATTAATTATTACTTTGAACGTTCTCGCGATTCGTAATCCAACGCCATTCGTACAATATCGACAATCGCAGCATCGCCTATATAATCACAATCGATGGTGATGTTTGCCCTAAGGTAGTGAGGTTCTCTCTCTGCTAATGTTTTATCGATGAATTCGCCAATCTCTTCAGGAGTTTTTCCAGAAATCAGAGGCCTCGAATGTTGTCCCGCAACCAATCGTCTCAACAATCCTTCACGAGTACGTTTCAGATAGATTACTACTCCCGATTTCAGCATCATATCCATATTGTCTGGATTGCAAGCAACACCGCCACCCGTAGCTACGACTATCATCGGCTCATCTCTGTCAACAATCTCTGTCAGAAACTCTTGTTCGGATTTACGAAAAAAAGACTCTCCATATTTCGAGAACATCTCATTGATGCTAAGATTGTGACGGGCAACTAACTGCCTGTCCATATCAATATATGAACAACGTTGTTCTCGTGCCAACATTCGACCGATGGTACTCTTACCACACCCCATAAATCCCACTAAAAATATTTTCATATCAGAACAACTCTTGCTGAACCATTTCGCGTTCATCTTTGGGTTGTTCGGGCTCAGACTGCTCGAACGAATCAATCTCTTCAGCAATCGTTTCCTCCTCTACGGGATCCTTCTCTAGCGGCTCGATGAACTTTATCGATTCGGTATCATTGGTTGTGATTCGTTTACCTTTGGCTTTGACACCTTTCACTCCGATAAATTCTTCAACATCAATACGTTCAGCTGGACGTGTTGAATATTTACCGCCATAGACTACCTCAAGTTGCGGGAATCGGTCGTCATTAAATTCGACCATATATGATCCTGGATTCTCATCGATAAATATGACAGGTTTTTCAGACAATTCACACACAAATCGTTTCACATAGAAATATTCCTGTTCGGCATCAAAGTAGGTTACTGAATAGACCTTGCCTGAATAGAGACGTTCAATTCTCATCATATCTTCTGGGAAATGTTGTCCCACATCAAATCCAGTTGTGTAGTAACGACCTGATGATGTGACTACCAATATTTTATCGTTACCTTTGAACTCTCCCAGCAACTGACCTCGACCTTCTGTGTTAAGTCTACGGATATCGGGATCGAACCAAATATTCTGACCTCCGAGAGTTGACACTCCACGAGTTTTCACCTGAACTTTATGGATTCCATAACGCGAGAAGAGATTGCCCTGACTCTGACGATTTTTGATAGCCAATGTCGAGAAGTCTAAATCAACAATCAGTTTCTTGAGTCTCGGACGAGGTTTGAAATAGACCTTCAGCACTTCGGCTTCACCATTGCGGTTCACACTCATATATAGTATCTCCGAACGTTCGCTACCCTTTGTTATGTCGTAAACCTTATCGCGTGTAATACCCTTGATTGCACATCGTTTCATCATAATCGGACCATTCTTTCCGTCTCGATAGATGATATTGTAGATTGTACGGTCATCATTTTTCTTGAATGTTCCGATATAGTAGATGTCTTTTTCGAAATAGGCCTTTTCTGAAACTTTAGTAATCAGATATTTACCATCTTTCGTAAATACAATCACATCGTCAATGTCCGAACAATCACAAACATATTCGTCCTTTTTCATTTGAGGACCGATTCCGAAAAAGCCCTCTTTTCGATTGACATACAATTTTGCATTCGCTACGACAACCTTCGATGCTTCAATCGTATCAAACGATCTCAACTCGGTCAATCGTTTACGATCTTTTCCATATTTTTCCTTTATACGGCTGTAATAGGCAATCGTAAAGTCTGTTATGTGTTCGATGTCGTATTTTACTTGAGTAATCTGCTCTTCGATGCCACGAATCTGTTCATCTGCCTTGAAGGTATTATATTTAGAGATTCGCTTGATTTTTATCTCGGTCAATCGGATAATGTCATCTTCAGATATCTCTCTGTGCAGCAATGGTTTGAATGGCACCAATTCTTTGTCGATGGTTTTCAGTACCTCTTCCCACGACTTACACTCCTCGATCTTGTGGTAAATTCGATTTTCGATGAATATCTTTTCGAGACTTGTACTATGCCACTGATCGTCGAGTTCTGACAATTGTATTTCAAGTTCTCGTCTGAGCAGATCACGAGTTTGTTCGGCACTATGTCGCAGTATATCCTTGACTCCCATAAAATGAGGTCTCTCCTTCCACACTACGCAACTATTTGGTGATATTGATACTTCACAATTAGTGAATGCATACAATGCATCAATTGTTTTATCAGGTGAGACATCATTGCTCAGCGAGATCACGATCTCTGCACCAGCTGAAGTATTATCATCTACACGCTTTATTTTGATCTTGCCTTTTGCATTGGCCTTCAGGATCGAATCAATTACCGAACTTGTTGTCTCGCCAAAAGGAATCTCGACAATTTTCAGTGTACGTTTATCCTCTTTGATAATTTTTGCACGAACTTTAACAACTCCGCCTCTTAGTCCGTCGTTGTATTTCGAGCAATCTGCCAATCCTCCTGTTGGGAAGTCTGGATAAAGTTCAAAATCCTCACCCTTCAGATGGGCTATTGCAGCGTCAATCAATTCGTTAAAGTTATGAGGCAAAATCTTTGACGCCAGACCTACGGCAATACCTTCACCACCCTGAGCCAGTAACAACGGAAATTTTACGGGCAACGTAACAGGTTCATCATTTCTGCCGTCATATGACGCAATCCACTCAGTGGTCTTGGGATTGAATACAACTTCAAGGGCAAACTTCGATAATCTTGCTTCGATGTAACGAGCAGCGGCAGCAGAATCTCCTGTTAAAATATTACCCCAGTTACCCTGACAATCAATCAATAAATCTTTCTGTCCGAGCTGTACCAAAGCACCTCCGATTGATGCATCGCCGTGCGGGTGGAACTGCATTGTCGTACCGATGATATTTGCAACCTTATTGTATCTGCCATCTTCAATTCGTTTCATTGAATGCAGAATACGTCGTTGTACAGGTTTCAACCCATCTTCGAGTTGTGGCACTGCCCTCTCAAGAATTACATACGAAGCGTAATCCAAAAACCACTCACGAAACATCTCCGTAAGTTTTGTTTTTGTTCCATCTCCGGTGAGTCGTTCAAATTTATATTGATTTCGTTCTCTTTCGTCAGCAACCGGAAGTTCCTCTGATTCAGAATATATTTTTTCGTCACTCATAGGTTTAATTCAAATTTTGAGCTGCCTCCAACTCTTTGATCAAATCGGTTTCAATCTTCAGGTTATCAATGATAAAATCCTGGCGTTCATAGGTATTGTTTCCCATATAGAACTCGAGTAATCCCATTATCGGATCCTCTTTTGTAATCTTAACCTGCTCGAGTCTCATATTATCATCTATGAAGTTTCTGAATTCATCGTGAGAAATTTCACCCAGACCTTTGAATCGGGTAATCTCAGGATTACTGATTTGAGCTATTGCCAATTGACGTTCCTCATTGGTATAGCAGTAGCGGGTCTCTTTCTTATTACGAACGCGGAACAACGGTGTCTGTAAGATATAGACGTGTCCCAGACGTATCAGTTCGGGGAAGAATCTCAAGAAAAATGTAATCATCAGCAATCTGATGTGCATCCCATCGACATCGGCATCGGTTGCAATAATGACCTTATTGTAACGTAGGTTATCCATACTATCCTCGATGTTTAACGCAGCCTGCAACAGTGTGAATTCATCATTTTCGTAGACTACTTTTCGAGTTTTGCCATAACAGTTCATCGGTTTTCCTCTCAGACTGAATACAGCTTGATAGTTTGCATCACGAGATTTGGTAATCGAACCGCTCGCAGAGTCGCCCTCTGTTATAAATATCATCGATTTCTCAGCCAGCGGATTTTTATCATTATAATGAACACGACAATCTCTCACTTTTCTATTATTCAAACTGACCTTTTTGGCAACTTCGCGAGATTTTTTCGGTATTCCGCTAATCTCTTTTCGTTCGCGTTCAGCCTCTAAGATTTTCTTGTTGAGCACATCTGCCGTATCAGGGTGTTTGTGCAGATAGTTATCGAGTTCTTTTTTCAGGAAGTCACACACAAATTGTCTGATCGAAGGTCCTTGTGGTCCCATATCTTTCGAGCCGAGTCGTGTTTTGGTTTGAGATTCAAACACTGGTTCCTCGATTTTGACACTCACCGCAGCAACTATTGATGCTCGAATATCAGCCGGATCATAATCCTTTTTATAGAACTCTTTTACCGTTTTAGTTAGCCCCTCACGAAATGCCGAAAGGTGTGTTCCGCCCTGAGTTGTATGCTGTCCATTCACAAAACTGAAATACGACTCACCATAATTTGTGGTGTGAGTAATCACAATTTCGATGTCATCATTTTTGAGATGTATTGGTGAATACAACGGATCTGACGAAAGATTCTCATTGAGCAGGTCAAGCAATCCATTCTTCGACAAAAATGTTTGACCATTGAATTTAATTGTCAGTCCTGTATTGAGATACGAGTAATTTCTCAACATCTGTTCGATGAATTCGACATTGAATTCATATACACCAAAGACTGTTTCGTCAGGGGTAAACTGCACCAGGGTTCCATTTCTCAAGGCATTCCCTTCAGACGACTTCACATCAAGCAGTTCGCCTGCAGAGAAGATTGCCATACGACTTTGACCATCTCTGAAACTTGTAATTTCGAAGTGTGAAGACATTGCATTTACAGCTTTTGCACCGACTCCATTCAGCCCAACAGAACGTTTGAATACCTTGGTATCATACTTTGCACCCGTATTCATCACTGAAACAACATCGACAACTTTACCTAATGGAATTCCGCGTCCGAAATCCCTAACTGTGATGGTTTTGTCATTCAGAGTCACCTCTATCACACGTCCAAAACCGGCCATAAATTCATCTATCGAGTTGTCTAGTATCTCTTTAATCAACACATATATACCGTCATCTGCCGATGTGCCGTCGCCCAATTTCCCGATATACATCCCGGGACGATGGCGAATGTGCTTATTCCACTCCAATGTCCGCACACTCGAATCGTCATATTCGACGTCTATGATGTTATTTTGATATATTTCTTCCATCATTTTTGTGTTTACTCTGAATTTTAGTTTTTGATTTTACACATCTCGTTCTGTAACTATTCCCCAAGCTACAAGATCGGGAAGGAAGCCTCTCGGTTAAGCATAAAGATCGGGACGTAACTTTCTGTGTTCAGCTTCGATCTGATCGCGACACATATTCTTCAGCGATTCGACATCCATACTCATCACTGTCTCGCGGGAGATTCTAGGTAAAACTCTAATACTGAATTTATTTGGCACAATCCACCATTTGCCATTGGCCGTAATACTGCGAGTTCCATTAATCACAACAGGTTGAATTTCTACACCTGCCTCTTTTGCAATGGTGAATGCTCCGTCTTTAAATTTACCAAGCTGACCCGTTTTCGATCTTGTCCCTTCTGGGAAAATATTAACACGGATTCCCATTTTGAGATATCTGACACAATCGGCAATCATCTTCTTTGCACTGCGAGTCGCACCTCTCTCGATGGCAACGTCACCATTCATCCACAATGCCCAACCAAAAAACGGCATTTTATATACCTCCTTTTTTGACACCCACTTAAAATTTCCGGGCAACACATACAACACAGGGATATCCAACATCGACTGATGATTTGCCACAACGATACAGTTTTTTGAAGTATCAAAATTCTCCAGTCCCACGATGTCATACGTCCAATACGGTACGGGACGGAACAATGCATAGGCATACACAATTGAGAGTTTGTGAATTACTACCCGTTTGCGGTCAAATAGACACGTGAGCAGAAATACAATAAACATTAACAGAAAATAAATCGGCGAAAACACCAATAAAAAAAGATAATAAATTACCGAAAAAAGGATATACATAATCAATGTTAAATATTTTAGAGTGCAAAGATAGTGAAAAAAATGAAAAATTTTTCTACTTTTACCGCGAAAACAAAAACATAGTACAATTATGAAAAGAATAATCACATCACCCAATGCACCTAAAGCAGTAGGTCCTTATAGTCAGGCAGTTTTGGCAGATAACACATTGTACATTTCAGGTCAATTGCCAATCAATCCCGAGACAGGTCTTGTTCCCGAAACCATTGAAGAACAGACTGCTCAGTCACTCAAAAATGTTGGTGCAATTCTTGCCGAAGCAGGATTTACATTCAGCGACGTGGTTAAATCAACAGTCTTGCTGGCTGATATGAACGACTTTGCTGCGATGAATGCGGTTTATGCTCAGACCTATGCAGAACTGCCTCCTGCACGTGTGTGCTATCAGGTTGCGAAATTGCCTCTGGGAGTAAAGGTCGAAATTGATACAATTGCCATCAAAGGCTAATCTGCATCAAAAAAACTCTCGACATTTTGTCGAAAATACAAAAGATAACGTCTGATTCGGTCAGACGTTATCTTTTTGATTTACTGTATAATAATAATTCATAAGTTTTAATTGAGAATTATTCTGACTCTTTTTTGAATTTCATCTTGGCTAATTGAAAAAACTTTCCTAATTTTGTGAGTTATAAAAGATTATCCATTCAATTCGAGTTGTCTGATAACAAAACTTTCTGTTGCGGACGATTCGTTTTGGAGTGCAATTATTTGAACCTTAAACGTTTGAGTTATGAAAACCGACGAACACAACCCTGTTCCTTTGGAACAAATCGACACAAAAGAGGTCGATGCTGCATTGCAACCTTCGATCGTTAACAACACATCTGACCTTGCTGAAACTGATTCGGACAGCGTTACTGACGAAACTCCCGAAACAGAAGAAAATTATGGCTATATGACGCGTAGCCAAATCAACGACAGATTCGCTGAGCTGCTCGAAACCGAACCTGTCAACAATATCCGTAAACGAGTCGAAGCAATGAAAACAGCATTCTATAAGATCTATCGTCAAGAGGTTGAAAATGCTCGTGCTCAGTTCATTAACACAGGCGGAAATCCTGAAGAATTCATTAAAGAAGATGATGCCGACGAAATCAGATTCAAAGAATTGTTTGCCGATTATCGAAATCGTCGCGACCAAATGATCAGCGAAATCGAAGCATCTAAGGAAAATAATCTTAAAGAAAAACTTAAAATAATCGAAGAACTCAAGGTTTTGATTGAAAGTAAAGAGACTGTTAATCATACCTTTAGTCAATTCAGAGAGTTGCAAAATCGATGGAAAGAGGTTGGAGCTGTTCCGCAAGCCCATATCAAGGATCTCTGGGAAAGTTACCACTTGTATGTAGAACAGTTCTACGACTATATCAAGATAAATAAAGAGTTAAGAGATCTTGACCTTAAGAAGAATTACGAAATCAAGTTGCATATTTGTGAAGAGGCAGAACGTCTGAATCTCGAAAATTCAATTATCGAAGCATTCCATAAACTGCAAAAACTGCACGAAGAGTGGCGTGAGGTTGGTCCCGTTGCAAACGAATATAAAGATTCGCTGTGGGAACGCTTCAAGGCTGCAAGTTCAACTATAAACCGTAGACATCAAGAACATTTCGAGCACATAAAAGATGAACAAAAACACAATTTCGAGATGAAGTCCGAGTTGTGTGCCAAACTCGAAGATCTGGTTGCGGCAGAATACACCAGCCGCAAAGAGTGGAATAAAGCATCTGAAGAATTGCTCAATATTCAGAAAATCTGGAAAACAATCGGTTTTGCTCCGAAAAAAGAGAATACCAAAATCTATGAACGATTCCGCAAATTGTGTGATGAATTCTTCGAAAAGAAACGCAATTTCTACTCGGACATCAAATCGGATATGGATAACAACTATCAGGCTAAGGTAGAGTTGTGCATTCAGGCTGAAGCTTTATCTGTCAGCGAAGAGTGGAAAAATGCGACAAATCAGATTCTTGAACTCCAACGCCAGTGGAAAGAGATTGGCCCGACGTCTCACAAAAATTCGGAAGTTGTATGGAAACGATTCCGTGCAGCTTGTGACCATTTCTTCAATCGCAAGTCTGAACACTTCGGTAATCTAGACCAACAATATGAAGTAAATCTGGTTGCCAGAAGGGCTCTGATAGAAGAGATTAAAAACTTTAATGCCGATGAGACAAAGGATATTTTCGAATCGATTAAGACATTCCAACGTCGTTGGTCGGAAATAGGATTTGTGCCGGCTAAATACAAGGACGCAATCCACAAAGAGTATAAAGAACTGATTGACGGACTGTTCGCACAGTTGCGTGGAAATGAACGCGAACGCAAAATGGATCAGTTCCGCGAAAAGATTCAGCGTACCGAAAACAATACATTGTCACACGAACGTGATAAATTGTACAAGAAGGTTAAACAATTAGAAAACGACATTCAGTTGTGGGAAAACAATATCGGATTCTTTGCTAAGAGCAAAAATGCCGAAGATCTGATCAAAGATGTCAAGGTCAAAATTGACAAGGCTCGTGAAGATATGTCGATGCTGATTGAGAAAATTAAATTAATTGACAGTAAATCCTAACGATACTATGAACGAACATCAAACCAAATATATTTTTGTTACCGGAGGTGTAGCATCATCTTTGGGCAAAGGTATTATCTCAGCCTCGTTGGCGAGACTGTTACAATCACGTGGTTATTCTGTTACCATTCAGAAACTTGATCCATATATCAATGTCGATCCCGGAACACTTAATCCCTATGAACACGGCGAATGCTATGTTACGGTCGACGGAGCCGAAACCGATCTTGACTTGGGACACTATGAACGTTTCACCGGCATTCAGACAACTCAGGCAAATAGTGTCACTACGGGTCGTATATATCAAAGCGTTATCGAAAAAGAACGTCGTGGAGAATTTCTGGGGAAAACAGTACAGGTTATTCCCCATATCACAGACGAAATCAAACGTCGTATAAAATTGCTCGGAACAAAAGGTATATATGATGTAATCATTACCGAAATCGGAGGTACAGTTGGTGATATCGAATCGTTGCCCTATATCGAATCTGTTCGCCAATTGAGATATGAATTGGGATTCGGCAATTCGTTGGTGGTACACTTGACCTTGATCCCGTATATGTCGGCAAGCGGCGAATTGAAAACTAAACCGACTCAACACTCAGTCAAAACACTGCAAGAAAACGGATTGCAACCCGATATCCTAGTGTTACGTTCAGAACACTCTCTCGGTGATGAAATCAAACGCAAAGTTGCATTGTTCTGCAATGTCGAACCAGATGCAGTTGTCGAATCATTGGATATGCCGACAATCTACGAAGTGCCGCTGCGTATGTATGATCAGCACCTTGATACCGTAGCTCTGAAAAAACTCGGATTGAGTGACAAGGGCCACGCTGCAAATCTCGACAGTTGGAGAGCTTTCGTCGACAGAGTTAAAAATCCTGAACACAACGTACATATTGCTCTTGTCGGAAAATATACTGAATTGCCTGATGCTTACAAATCAATCTGCGAGTCGTTTATCCATGCAGGTGCATCAAACAATACCAAAGTGCGTCTTGAGTATGTCAATTCTGAAAAAATTACCGAAGCGAATGTTGTCGAAAAACTCGGTACGGTAGATGGCATTCTCGTTGCTCCGGGATTCGGTGGCCGTGGTATCGAAGGCAAAATATCAGCTGTGAAATTTGCCCGCGAGAATAAAATTCCGTTTATGGGAATCTGTTTGGGTATGCAGTGTGCCGTAATCGAATTTGCTCGTAATGTACTCGGACTTGAGGCTGCAAATTCAACCGAAATCGATGAAAAGACTCTCTCTCCGGTTATTGACCTTATGGAGGAACAAAAGAGTGTTACCGAAAAAGGAGGCACTATGCGTCTCGGAGCATATCCTTGCCGTCTTGTAAAAGATTCACAAATCTATAAAGCTTACGGACAGGAAGATATTCAGGAACGTCACCGTCACCGCTATGAATTCAACAATCGTTATCTTGAGCAATTTGCCGCAGCCGGTATGCGTGCCGTAGGTACAAATCCTGAATCGGGTCTCGTTGAAGCAGTTGAAGTAGTCGATCACCCGTGGTTTGTTGCAGTACAGTACCACCCTGAGTACAGCAGTACGGTAAACACTCCGCACCCATTGTTTGTTGATTTTGTAAAAGCAACTCTAAAATACTCAAAAAAGAACTAACTATCTGATTTTAAATAATAAATGGATAAAAAAACCTTATTAGGGCTTCTGTTGATAGGAGCAATATTTATTGGATTTACGTGGTATAATTCTGAGAAGCAGGCTGACTATATGGCAGCCAAGGCTAAACAAGACTCTATCCAAAAGGTAAAACAGGCAGCTATTGATGCAGAAAATTTGAAGCGTGAAGCAGAATTGGCTCAAAGAAGAGATACAATTCAGGAACCCGAACAAGCAGTCAATCCGATGACTGCCGAACAGGTTCTCGAACAATCTCTGGGCTCGGTGCTTTATGCTGCAACACAAGGTGAGGAGAAATTCTATATCGTAGAGAACGATGTGGCTCGTTATACCTTCTCAAATAAAGGTGGTCGCATTGCTTCAGTTGAGCTCAAAAATTATCAGACATACCAAAAGACTCCACTGAAACTCTTCTTCCCTGAAAATTCGTCGTTTGGTGTAACACTGTTTACCTCAAGACAAATTAATACTGATGATTTCTTCTTCAAGACAGACCTTTCGGAAACAGCTCCGACCATCGTCGAAAATGAAGATGGAACACAGGTAACATTCCGTCTATACGCAGCATCGGACTCTTATGTGGAATTCCTTTATACAATTCCCAAAGATAACTATATGATTGACTACGCTATCCGTTTTAATAATATGGAAAACGTAATCTCTCGTACACAAACAGACTTGTTGTTCAATTGGCAAAGTGCTGCTCCACAGAACGAAAAGGGTTTCACTAACGAAAACAACTACTCGACATTGGCCTATATGTATCCAGGCGAAGAATCTTTCGAATCTCTTGGAATGTCAGATAAAGATCGTGAAGAACAGGTGAATGTTGCAATGACGTGGGTTGCTTTCAAACAGCAGTTCTTCTCATCAATTTTCCTTGCCAAAGACAATTTCCAGAATGGTGTCGTAGAGTTTAAGACATTCAAACCCGAATCAGGTTATATCAAGGATTATAGTGCACAATTGAGTGTGCCGTTTAATGCGACTCAAAATCAGTATGATTTTCAATTCTATTTCGGCCCCAACAAATACTCAATTATGAAAGAGTATGATCTCGGTATCGAAAAACTGATTCCGATGGGTAGCTGGATTGTCGGTTGGATTAACCGTTGGGTAGTCATCCCATTGTTCGACTGGCTCGGAAGTTTCATCTCTAATTTCGGTCTTATTATTTTGATAATGACCATTATTATCAAAATATGTATCTTCCCTTTGACATACAAATCTTACGTGTCAATGGCCAAGATGCGTGTACTGAAACCAGAATTGGACCAAATCAATGAGAAATATCCAAAACAGGAAGATGCAATGAAAAAGCAACAGGCTACGATGGAACTCTATCGTTCGGCCGGAGTCAGTCCGATGGGCGGCTGTTTGCCATTGTTGATTCAGTTCCCGATTTTGATTGCGATGTTCCGCTTCTTCCCTGCATCAATAGAACTCAGACAACAACCATTCCTGTGGGCAGACGACCTCTCGTCATTCGATAGCATCTTGAACCTTCCGTTCTCGATTCCGTTCTATGGTGACCACGTCAGCCTGTTTGCACTATTGATGGGTATCTCAATTTTCATCTCATCTAAAATCAGTTACTCTCAAAACGGAGCATCTGCATCTCAAATTGCAGGTATGAAATTTATGATGCTTTATTTGATGCCGTTGATGATGATCTTCTGGTTTAATAACTACTCCAGCGGTTTGAGTTACTACTATCTGTTGTCAAACATCATTACCGTAGGTCAAACTATCGGTTTTAGATATATCATCGATGACAAAAAATTGCACGAACAGATGAAAAAGGCTCAGACAGCCAAAAAATCTAAAAAGAAAAGTTCGTGGCAACAACGTTACGAAGAGGTAATGCGTCAACAACAAGAGATGGCTAAACGCAATAACCAACCTCAACGTCGTAACAAATAATCTTTAACGACTAAAATTCATATTACGAGTAGGCGACATTTATTTCGAAAGAGAAATCTGTCGCCGAACTCGTAAAAGATAAGATACTGTTTGGTATGTAAATTGGTCAACATAATTTGATGAGTGATTATTCGACCATAACAAGTTTTGACAATACGTTGTCGAAAATTATAATCGGAGATGGCAACCGAGATGTGTTGCGACTTATTCCGACAGGACAGCGTGTCATCTGTATTACAGACCAGAATGTTAAGCTATTGCATCCGCAGTTGACGAATAACTACGAAACTATCGTAATTACACCTGGCGAGAGATCAAAATCGCTGGCTACGATTGAAGAGATTATTGTTCAACTGCTGGATAAAGGTGCCGACAGACAGACTTTTCTGCTCGGAGTAGGTGGAGGAGTCGTCTGTGACATTACAGGATTTACAGCCTCAATCTTTATGCGTGGTGTCAAGTTCGGCTTCGTAGCAACCACACTGCTCGCACAAGTCGATGCTGCAATTGGCGGGAAAAACGGTGTCGATGTCAAAGGATTCAAAAATATGGCAGGTGTATTTCGTCAACCCGAATTTGTTATTTGTGACAGCAGTATACTGCGAACACTACCTGACAGAGAGTTCAAATCGGGAATGGCAGAAATAATCAAATCGGCAATAATTGCAGATAAAAAACTGATGAACATCTGTCGCCAATGGGAGTATGGCTCAATGGACAACAATTTGCTTGAAGATATAATCTCTCGTGCCATTGCCGTAAAAACAAAAATCGTACAAGCCGATGAAAAAGAGAGTGGGCTCAGAAAGGTGCTCAATTTAGGTCACTCGTTTGGACACGCAATCGAGAAGTGTTCGTCAGAGGTGTTGCACGGAGAGGCAGTGTCCATTGGTATGTGCTATGCTGCAGATATTGCCACAGACATAGGAATCTGCTCGCCCGAAACACGTGACGAAATTTGCCGAACAATATCAATACTTGGATTGCCAACAGATTCTAATATTTCTAAACAGGCGATTTTCGAGGCAATGCACACAGATAAAAAACACTCAAATCAGACAATAGATTTGATTTTGCCGCAAACAATCGGACACTGCACAATCGAAAAGGTGTCGTTCGGCAAACTTAAACAATTAATGAAAATAGATTAATTATCGTGTTAGAATACTACACCCAAATACCCATTGAGTTCAAAATTGTAGCAGGCATCTGTATCGTGGCATTCTTGATACAAATGTTCTATGTATTAATGGGGTTCAGCGTTGTCAGATATCGACTCTCAAGACGTACGACCTTCAGCGACGAACAACCTCCAATCTCAATCATTATCACTACGGGAGATAACTGGGAATTTGTGGAAAAAAGATTGCCAATTTTTTTGTCACAGGATTACCCTAATTTCGAGATTATTGTGGTTGCGAATGATTGCTCCGAAGATTTTATCGACGAATTGAATCGTCTTGCTTCAAATAATGATAAACTTAAGGTGTCTCTTATAAAGCGGTTTAGCAATACACACTCAAATAAACTCGCACTGACCGTAGGTATGAAGGCTGCACAGTATGAACTGATGTTATTTACGACTGCTGATTCGTATCCGGTGTCAGACCAGTGGATTAAATTGATGGCCAAAGGTTTTTCGGGTAAATCTATAACACTCGGCTATTGTGGTGTCAAAGGGAATATCTATATGCGTTGCTCACAACTCGGAGTCTCTATGCGATGGCTCATAGCTGCAGTGGCAAACCGAACATATCGCGGTTCAGTTCAGAATATCGGCTACACGAAAGATACATATTTCGAGAGTAACGGATTCACACACCTCAGACTTAAATATGGAGTCGATGACCTCTTTATACAAAAAGTGGCAACCAAAAATAATGTGGCAGTCATATTACACCCTGCTGCCACAATCCGACAAGACAAGACTTCTATGAGTCAGTGGCGTAAGGAACGAACTTTGAATAGTTATAGTTTTCGCTACTATCCGAGTCGTGTGAAGGTTGAACAGGCTGCAGAGTTTTTAACCCGAAGTCTGTTGTTTATCTGTTGGGCAATTCTCGCAGCAAAAACCATAATCGATAAACAATGGATTCTGCTGTCAATTGTCACATTGTTGCCAATAATCCGAATGATTTGTCTACTGATTGTGACAGGCAAATTTGCGAAACGGGTTGGTGAACGAAAAATCTTGTGGTTCTATCCGATATATGATTTTATCTCGCCGCTGTCAGAAATGGCACTTGCAATAGGTCGTCGCATTAAACCGAGTAGTCAATTATGGATATAGATAATCTGAATACTCAAAGTGATGGAAATTTAGTCGCATTGGCTCGACAAGGAGATCGTCGTGCTTTCGATGAACTATTTGGACGCTATCAGGATTCAATCCGACAGATGTATCTGCAAAAGACGGGTGGCAATGATCCTGACTCCAACGATATGTTGCAGAATACCTTTATCAAAGTCTATCTGAATCTTGAACGTTATAATCCCGAATATACCTTCAGTCAGTGGATATTTACCATCGCCCGCAACACGTTTATTGACTACACACGCAAAAAACGGGAAAGTATCGTCTCAATTGATTCTCCTGAGGGTTCATTGTCGTGTCAACCTGCGAGTCAGCAACCTACTCCCGAGGAGCGTATGATTATCTCGCAGCATAGTCGTGAACTAAACCAAATTTTAGATAATATGAATCCTCGCTATCGAGAGGTTATAATACTGAGATTCTTCAACGAACACTCGTATGAAGAGATTGCCGAAAAATTAGATATTCCGATAGGAACTGTCAAAACTCTGATACACAGAGCCAGAAAGATTCTTATCAGTAAAATTTCAAGTGAAAACGGACAATTATTTTAATGAAAGTTTTAGAAACATATTTTACACTCGATTTTGTACAACGTGAACGTTTTTCGCGTTTGACCGAATTGTATGGTTACTGGAACGAAAAAATCAATGTAATCTCTCGCAAAGATATTGACTCGTTGATGATCAGACACGTACTGCACTCATTGGCGATAGCCCAAGTATGTGAATTTGCTCCAGGAGCCCGAATTGCCGATGTCGGTTGTGGAGGAGGCTTCCCAAGTGTTCCGTTGGCAATTCTGTTTCCAGAGTGCCACTTTACAGCCGTAGACTCAATAGGGAAAAAAATCAAAGTCGTAACCGAAGTAGCTAAGGCTTTGGAACTCAACAATCTGACTCCTGTTAATGACCGCATCGAAAATGTTGACCAGAAATTTGATTTTATAGTCAGTCGTGCCGTGACAGCAATGCCTCAGTTTGTAAAGTTGGTGTGGAATAAACTCGTGTCCGGAAATGATAAAGGCTCGCTGGCAAACGGAATACTCTATCTCAAAGGTGGCGATCTAGCTGAAGAACTCGCCGGAGTAGGTCGCAAATGCTCAATATGGGATATCAGTCAGTGGTTTGATGACGAATTCTTTGAAACGAAAAAAGTCGTATATATTAAAAAATAAAATTATGGCAGACAACTACCTCGGACGCAAAATGGAGGAATATATGGCACAAGCCAATGCTCCTAAAAGTCGTCCACATATCACTCTGAGTAAACTGCTCGAACGTAATAGAAGTCATCGTGGGTATGACGTAAATTTTATCGTGAGAGACGATCAACTTCGTCGTATTATTGATGTCAATACAAAAACGCCCTCTGCCCGCAATCAACAAGTTCTGAGATTCAGACCTGTTAATCAAACCGAAGCACATAAAGTTCTGCCACATATTGCTTTAGGCGGAGCCCTGCCCGAATTGCACCTGCCGCTACCCGGTACCGAACCCAATGCGTTTATCATCATCTGTTCAACGGTTGAAGATAGTAAATATGTGAATGTTGACTTAGGTATCTCGGTTCAGAGTATGTTGCTTCAAGCCGCTGAAATCGGACTCAATGGAATATGCATCGCTGCGTTCAACAAGAAAAAAATTATCGAAGAGTTTGATCTTAAACTCGAACCGCTGATGATTCTGGCAATTGGGAAAGGTATTGAAAATATTCAACTCGTTGATATTAATCCTGAAGATAGCCACGCATATTATCGTAAAGATGGAATTCACTATGTTCCGAAACTTAAAATTGATGACCTAATTTTAAAATAATACATAACAATGAAAAAAACATTCTTTTATTTTATCTGCTTAATTTGTTGTATTGTGATGTTTGACTCTTGTTGTAAATGTGGACGCCGCAGTTCAGCACCGCTTGATCTCAATGCCGTATCTTGGAAATTGATCGAGCTTAATGGCAAAGTAGTTCCAAATCAGAACGATATAAAAAAGTTTACAATGATATTCTCTAAAGATGGAGAGATAAATGGTAGAGGTGATTGCAATAGTTATTTCGGCAGATACACCACTCCAAATAACGGCGAAATCACAATCTCACCCGATGGCGCAACTAAAGCAATGTGTCCGGATATGGCTCGCGAAACCGAATTCCTGGAAATGATGCCAATGGTGCGTACGTTTAAAATCGATGGCGACATACTTATGTTGTTCAATCAAGATAACAAAATGATTGCTGCATTGAAAAAGATATAACATAGTTTATCAATCTGCTAAAAAAATAGCTTGAAAATTTGCATTAATAAAAAATAAGGTATATCTTTGCCCCGATTTTGAGGAGTCAAGTTTCTCGAATCGGGGTGTAGCGCAGTCCGGTTAGCGCGCCTGCTTCGGGTGCAGGAGGTCGTGGGTTCGAATCCCGCCACCCCGACAGATAAATAAGATAAAGCTTGATTTTTCAAACATACTCGGGGCGTAGCGCAGTCCGGTTAGCGCACCTGCTTTGGGAGCAGGGGGTCGAAGGTTCGAATCCTTTCACCCCGACAAAATAAAGAGAGTGTTCGATTGGACACTCTCTTTTTTTATCTCTACAACTCTTACTACTTCAAAAATATCATTATCGCACCATAGCCATACTCAGCAAATGATGCGTCTTGGAATCTCAATCGCTTATATTTTGTAGTCAGAATCTTCTTTATCTCATATTTCAGTTTTCCACTGCCGACACCGTGAATGAATACCATCTTTCCGCCTCGACCACTCTTCAGTGCCAAATCAAGTGATAATTCAAATCGTCCAATCTGTCCTTGAAGAATCTCACCGGGAGTCAAACCCTCCAATGAAGAAAAAATTTCTTCTGCGTGTAAATCGACCACTTCAGGTTGTTGCTGTTTTTTCTGCCTCTGAGTTGGTTTTACATCACCCTTCTGTTTTAACGCACGAATAATCTCTACCGGATCAAGGTGGTCGTTCATCGGATCACTTTTGTCACTTGCAGCATTAACCTTGAATACAGGAAGCGAATACCCCGCACTTGACGAAAAACAACCCTCACGAACAAACTTCATCGGTTGAGTCTGATAGCTGAATGATACAGGTTCGTGAGGAATGTACACCGACTCCTTGAACAATAAGGCATTGAGATGCAACTTTATCGGCGTAGCAAGATCGGCTCGATCAATCCGCATAACTCTAACACGATCCTGAGGTTCAATCTCTCCGTTTGAAATCATCTTCATCGCACGATTCTCAGATTGTTCCGATGCAAATGTGTAGAGAACTCGATAACTGCTCTCATTCTCAATCCACAATACCATATCAGCATCGGTTATGGCCTGCTCGCCGACAGGTTCAAAGACCAATCTCAGTTTGTAATCACTCTGTTCCAGTGGAGAAGACTCTGCCACAACTTTTGGAGTAATCTCCTGTTCTGCAATTCGGGTGTTGACAATCTGACGTCTGATGTCAGACATATCTATTGGCTGAACCTCTTGATTGTCAATCTCATCATCATCGAATTCGGGTTCGATGGTTACTCTTCCATAATGCGGAATTTCACGTTTGACGCTACTTGGTTTTGGTTCTGCTGAACGATTGCTTTTCACTCCGCCACCAGGACCTCGTTGATCGTAACCAATGCGTTCTTTTACACGTTGTTCCTCATTTTTGTCCACAACAATCAGGTCTGACAGCAATGTGGGTATTTCAAAATCATCTTCTGTCAATACAATAGCCGTAGTTCCCTCGATAGATTTTACGGTTCCACTGAGAGCTTCACTTAGAAATTTAACTCTATCTCCGATTTTTATCATCTTATACCAATGTTTTTGTAGTGCAAAATTATTAATTTTGCGATAATATTAAGCACGACTTATGGAACGAATAATCAATATTTCCGACTACGACTATCCGCTGATGGACGACCGCATTGCCAAGTTTCCACTCGAACAACGCGATTTATCGAAATTGTTACACTGTGATTTCAATGGCAATATCTCTACACACACCTTCATCGAACTACCTAAGTTGCTGCCGGAAGGTTCCGTAATGATCTTCAATAATACAAAAGTTATCCGAGCAAGACTTATTTTTTTTAAGTCGACCGGAGCCAGAATCGAGATATTCTGTCTTGAGCCACACGAACCTGCTGATTACGAACGTGCCTTAGCAGCCGAAGGAAGTGTCGCTTGGAATTGCATAATTGGTAATCTTAAAAAATGGAAAAACGAACCATTGAAGATGCAATTCTCGTTCAACGAAGAGGAATACGAATTGACGGCTCAACTTGTCATAAACTCGACTAATGAACATATCGTTCGATTTGAATGGAGTGCACCAATGACTTTCGGACAACTGCTTGAACTTCTGGGCAGTATCCCTATACCTCCATATCTTAATCGTGAGAGTCAGGAGATTGATAATACTAGATACCAGACCGTATATTGTCAATTCGAAGGATCGGTTGCAGCTCCTACGGCAGGATTGCACTTTACATCCCAAGTTCTCAAACAGATTGATCACCTCGGCATCTTGCGACAAGAGGTTACGCTTCACGTCGGAGCAGGAACATTTGTGCCTGTCAAGGCAGAGAATGCTGCTGAGCACACAATGCACACCGAACATTTCGAGGTTGATTTTGACACCATTTCAAGGCTGATTGCTGCACCTCAACGTATAGCTGTAGGAACAACATCTGTTCGTACACTCGAATCACTTTCCGTACTTGGTTACAGAACACTGACTCAGGGTAATCCAGCTTTTGAGAAGACTATCGGCCAATGGGAAGCCTATGATATTCCCGCAGAATTAAGTGGAGTTGAATTACTAAAGGCACTTGGAGATTATATGCAACAACATCAGATTTCGCGTCTGGGTGCATCGACACAAATAATGATTACTCCCGCAGGATTCAAATTCCGCATAGTTGATGCAATTGTGACTAATTTTCATCAACCTCATAGTACATTATTGTTGTTAATTGCAGCATTTGTCGGTAGCCGTTGGCGTGAAATTTACGACTACGCACTTGCCAATGATTTCCGATTTTTGAGTTACGGAGACAGTTCGCTACTCTGTCGAGATTGTTTGAGATAATATTAATAAAAAAGGGCTGCCCAAGCGGTAGCCCTTTTTGTTAAGTGATTTCTTTATTTTATGATTTCGAAACCTGTGTATGGAACTAGAGCTGCCGGAATTCGGATACCATCCGGAGTTTGATTATTTTCCAACAAAGCTGCAACGATTCGAGGCAGTGCCAACGAACTACCATTCAAAGTATGGGCAAGTTGTGTCTTTTTGTTAGAGTCTTTATAACGCAACTTCAGACGGTTTGCCTGGAAAGTCTCGAAGTTTGATACAGATGAAACTTCGAGCCAGCGTTCTTGAGCCGCAGAATAGACTTCGAAATCGTATGTTAGAGCCGAAGTGAAACTCATATCTCCGCCACACAATCTGATAATACGGTATGGCAATTCCAATTTTTTGATAATGCTTTCAACGTGTGCAACCATTTCATCAAGAGCCTCATAGGAGTGTTCGGGGTGAGCAAGTTGCACTATTTCGACTTTATTGAATTGGTGCAATCTATTGAGCCCTCTCACATCTTTACCGTACGAACCAGCCTCGCGACGGAAACACGGAGTATAAGCCGTATATTTTACGGGGAATTCTTTTTCGTCAATAATAACATCTCTAAAGATGTTTGTTACGGGAACCTCTGCCGTCGGAATCAGATAGAAATTATCTTGTGTACAATGGTACATTTGTCCCTCTTTATCAGGTAGCTGTCCTGTTCCGAAACCTGATGCTTCGTTTACCATTAGCGGCGGCATAATTTCGGTGTATCCGGCTTCGGTGTTGCAATCAAGAAACATCGAAATCAAAGCACGTTCCAGACGGGCTCCTTTACCTTTGTATACAGGAAATCCTGCACCTGTGAGCTTATTACCTAATTCAAAATCAATGATGTCATATTTTTTAGTCAGTTCCCAATGAGGCAATTTTTGGTTGCTCAAATCGGGGACATCTCCGCCACGTCTGATTTCGACATTATCTTCAGCACTTTTGCCTTCGGGGACAATGGCATTAGGTACGTTTGGCAAGGTGACAATCAGTGAATTCTGAAGTTCGCTGACCTCTTTGAGTTTCAAGTCGATATTCTTGGATAGCTCTTTGAGTTCAGCAGTTTTTGATTTTAATTGATTAGCTTCTTGGGCTTTACCCTCTTTGAAGAGTTGTCCGATACTGCGGGCAATTGAGTTTTGTTCTGCGAGATTGTTGTCCAATTCAGCCTGCAAGGCTTTACGTTGGTTGTCCAATTCGATGATTTGGTCAATAATCGGAGCAGCATCAACTCCTTTGATAGCGAGTCTGCTTATTGTATTTTCGCGTTCATCGCGAATTTGTTTAAGAGTCAGCATAGTTATTTCTATTAATGCACAAAGGTACGTTTTTTTTAAAGATGTCAGTAATAATAATCTATTTTTTTAACAGATTAAGCACTGTGATTTCGGGAGTAGCTCCGACTCTTGCCTTGAAAAATGTTTCGCCCAGTCCGATGTTTACGTAGAGGAACTGTTCTTTTTCGGAGTATAGTCCGCGGTATTCATCGAATAGTAGGGACGAGGGACTCCATCCGAAGAGTGAGAACTGCATTGCGTGGGTATGACCTGAGAGAGTCAGATCTATGTCTGTTTTTGGGGCAACAATCTCGGCACGCCAAAATGAAGGGTCGTGGCTCATCAGTATTTTGAAACTGCCGCTGACGCCAATCATTGCCTTGTTGAGATCTCCATACGAACGGAAATGTCGATTCTGAGAGATGTTGTCAATTCCTATCAACGAAATTGTGTCGCTTTCGGCTCGACTTAGGACAACATTGCTATTGGATAGCAGTCTCCAACCCATTTGTGATATTCTAGTTTTCAAATGATTGAGAGCCTCTTTCTGTTCATTTTTGGATTCCCACTTGCCGTACGCACAGAAATCGTGATTGCCGAGAATTGTATAGACTCCATCTTTTGCGTTGAGTTTGGATAGAATCTCCTGCAATCCGCCGTCGAGTTCCCACGGACCGATGGTTATCAAATCTCCCGTAACTAAAATGAGGTCTGGCTGTTGAGAATTAATCTTGTTGACAGCACGTTGCAATGATTTGTTTCTGCCTTTGAATGAAGCCAGGTGTATGTCTGAGATCTGTACAATTTTGTAGCCATCGAACGATGCCGGCAGATTTTGACTGTACAGTGAAACTTCATTGATTCTGTATATATTACGTTCGATGAAGGTTCCATAGCACCAAAGCAGTGAAGGTAGTAGTGTCGCCCATAGTCCGCGTTTGAATGATTTTTTGAATTTTCCACCTCCTAGTTTGATGACCATAGCGACGATCAGGTCTAACAGAACCACAAACAGAGTTGCTGAACATAGAGATACAACGTTTGAGATGATATCCATAATTTGTTTAGATTAGTTCTCAATATTGAAAAAAGGCTGCTAACAATTCGAATTTGTCAGACAGCCTCTTGATTGTACCCGGAGCGGGACTTGAACCCGCACGACCACAATGGTCACAGGATTTTAAGTCCGGCGTGTCTACCATTCCACCATCCGGGCAACAATGCGTGGCAAAGATAGCAAAAATCCATAATATGTCAAAATGTTTGGCAGAAAAGTTGTGACTATAGATATGGGAATGCAGATGAAAATCGTTCCACAAAGTTTTATTCAGTATAAATACAAATTAAATTATGAAAACAGTTTTTTATTTCGTAATTGCATCAGTGGCCATTTTGACCACGGCTTGCAGTGCAAAACGTACAATCACACGTAGCGGGTTGCCTCAAATGGTACCTGACACTGTGTTGCTCGTGAACAATGATGGAACAGTTGATCTCAATATGTCAATTATAGTTCCGCCTAAGTCAATCAGAAGGCACGCTTTGTTGACATTAACGCCGGTTGTTGTAGGGCAGAACGATATTTTGGAATTGCCGTCGATTGAGATAAATTCGTCAAAGTTTTCTGATGCTTCGTATACTATTCCGAGAAAGATGGTCAAATATGGTGCAACGATAACATATCGTGAACGATTTCCGTATGCCGATTGGATGGCCAATTCTAATACTTATCTGCGAGGTATGTCTGTAAAGAGTTCGGGACGCGACGTGGTTATGGATCGAATGATTGCCCGAGGCGTAGTCTCAAACAAACCAGAGGTGCAGAGTTGTGAACCCTGTCCCGAGCCGGAAACTTGTTACAAGCATAAAACCGTATCAGTTTCGAAGAGTGGACGTGCTCATTTTAATTATATGATAAACAGTGCGAAGATTGATCCGCGTTTGGATGAGAATTCGCAGAACCTTAAGGCAATCGAAGAACTGCTTACCTCGGTGCTTGCAGACACATCGAAACGAATCGTATCAATTGTCGTAGTAGCCGAGTCTTCACCTGATGGTGTCTATGAAAAGAATTTGATTTTGGCACGACAACGAGCTGATGAGTTGTGTAATTATATCAAGGCTCATTGTGGGTGTAAGGTCCCTTCTGATGCAGTGATGTCTGATTGTCGTGTGGCAAAGTGGAGTGAGGCAATACCTTATGTAAAGCGACTCTCGGTATCTCAGTCACAAAAGAATCGAATTATTGAAATTATCAATGGTTGTACCAATCAGGCACAGTGTGAACGAATGTTACGGGCAAATCCTGATTTGTATAAGATAATGAAAGAAGAGGTCTTGCCACAGTTGAGAGATGCGACATATACAGTTAATTACGTCCAAAATAACTATTAGTTATGAAAATTAATACTGGCTCAGGAGAACCCATCGGACTGCTGACACTCTGTGCGATATATTCGGTTTCGGTTGTAATATCGCTGCCGGGATTGGCGATATCTCCGATATTGGGAGAGTTAGAACACATTTTCCCATCGGCAACGCAATTTCAACTGCAACTTCTTGCTTCGATATCATCATTGATTGTCGTGCCATTTATATTGCTGAGTGGACGGCTGTCGATCAATCGCGATAGAAAGACGATTTTAGTTATTGGGTTAGGGTTATTTTTACTAAGTTCAGCGTTGTATCTTAGTGCGAAATCAATTGAGTCGTTGTTGTGGATAAGTGTTCTGTTGGGTATCGGAGCCGGTATGATTATTCCGTTGTCAAAGGGATTGATTGCCATATATTTCAGTGGGGCACAACGTCAGCGGCAGTTGGGAATATCATCTGGAGTGACCAATATGTCACTTGTAATTGCAACATTTTTAACTGGTGAACTCGCGGACATAGATTGGCATTGGGCATTTTTGGTCTATATGTTCTCGGCCGTTTCGTTAGTATTGGTACTTTTTCTCAGGCCGAATCGTAATGTACAACCGACTAAGGGTAATGTAAAGGTCGCAAGTCAGACTCCATTGCCGCGAGATATAGATGTTACATCTCGCACGGATGGACAGTCTCAAAAGAATACGAATTTCAAGATGCCTTGGGCATTGATGTTTTTCTACTTCACGTTATGTGTAATGGTGTTGGCAATTCCGATTGAATTATCTCTCTTTATCGAGCAACTGAAGATTGGCACCTCGGCAGACAGTGGATTATTGATAGCGGCATTTTTTCTGGCCATAACCATTCCCGGATTTACTCTGAGTTACTTTATTCGAATGTTGGGCAGATGGGTAAATGTCATTTCGACCTCATTAATTTTCATCGGAATGATGACCTTTTTATTCTCTCACAATATGTGGATATTGGCAGCAGGGGCTGTCGCTGCAGGATTTGGTTATGGAATAATGCAACCGATGGTCTATGAAAAAGCCGTAGTAAATGTCTCAAAACATCAGGCGACCTATGCACTTTCGTGGGTAATGACAATGAATTATCTCTCTATTATATTCTATCCGTTGGCCCTAAAATGGTTGAATTCGATATTTTCGACACAATCGGTATATGTTCCGTTCGGATTTAGTTTTATTATTTCGGCGGTAATGTTGGTATTGGTCTTTATCCGCAGACATCATCGCGTCTTAGGTCAGGAAAAGGCCTGATATAAGTCCCGTCGAAAAGAACGGGACTTCTTTATTTAGCAACTTGTAGCGATTATTTGCTCTGAATTAATCTCTGAGTCCAAACCGCAACGATTGCTAGCGTAAGTCTGGGCAGTATCAACCAGCCTGCACCTACGCCTATTGCTACGAATATTATGGTATCCTCCAGCATACTGTGTGATAGGGCAACGTGAGTGTTGAACAGAACTGCATCTTTATGGGAAATGTTATTTTTTCGGGCTTCTTCAATAAGAATTGCACCTCCGTAGGCAAGTCCTATCATATTGGCAACAATCCACAGGAATGATGTTGAGGTGTTGAGCCCGAAGAACTTTATAAACGGTTGCAGTGGATATATCAGCAGGTCTATGATCCCGAATTCACGCAGTACGTTTTGCAACACGTTCAGTCCTACTATGATTGCTACCATTTTGATGGTCAAAGGAATGGTTACATAAAACCAATTTATGAAGACTTCGTTCCAGGATTGAGGCTGAGTTGGTGAGGCCTCAAACATCAGCGGACCTGACATCTGTTCTGGCAACAACCAGTTCAGAATAAATCCGGTCAGAATAGATGCAGAGATACGAAGTGGAACAATAAAACTTGCCTTTGCCCCCGATTTCTGTTGCACCATCGTTTCGAGTATCAGATTGTGGGCAATCAGACACATTACACTCAAAATTGTAATCGATCTCAAGTCAACTCCGAGGGCAGCCATTACGGCTATTGCCGAGTAGAGGTTGGACAACATTGACGTTACGAGTACGAGTCCTGCCTTGCCTTGCAGTCCCATTACGTCAAACATCGGGGCTAATAAATCAGAAATCCAGGCTATTACTCCGAGGTAGTTCAGTATTGCGACTCCTATTGTGATGGGTAGCATCACTTTGGTCAGCCACCACGATGTTTTGAGACCGGGTTTAAGTGATTCGGTTACGGCACGTCTGAACCGATAGAATATATCTTTCATTTGATTGAATGGCAAATAATGTGATTATCAATTATTTCAACGTTAATTGAAAACGTGCTGCCGTGAGAGAACTTGATAGTCAGAGTACGATTTTCGCGGCTCGCAGATATGATTGTCAAATCTCGGATAAAATCGATTCCGTCGCATCGTGCGATCTTGTAGGCACACTCTTTGGCACACCAACCGATTGCTGCAACATCTGCAATATCTGAAAGGGGAGTCAGGATATTACACTCCGAGGCTGTCATAAATCGGTTTTGCACCCGCGAGAAATTTCGGTTGAGAGATTCGATATCGATACCGCAGAAACTCTTCGATATAATTACTGCGACTATACTTCCTCCGTGAGAGACGGAGATTTCCCGATTTAGTTTTCGGTCAACTATCGGACGTCCCGATGAGTCGTAGCTGATTTCGATCTGCTCGCAGCCGAAGTAGTTGCGAACCATTAAGTGCCAGCATAACCATTCGGCACGACGTTTCTCTCCGTGCAGTTTTTTGAGGAAATCTGTTTCGGGGTCAGAGAGGGTCATCATACCGAGCAACTCGTCGGACGATTCTTCGAGTTGCCATAATAGTATATCAGCCTCGTTGGAAGATAACTTGCTGATTAACGGCATCTTAATGTGGATTGATTACGATTTTTACCTGCTTGATATGATGTTTCGAACTTGTTTCTGCCGTAAGGGTCAACCAGCGACAGTTTACCTGTTCGTGTTGTTTTAGAAAATCGCCACGAATCTCGAGCATTACACCAGCAATAGTCTCAGCTTCGGGTGCAACTTCTTCGAAAAAGTTTTCTTCAAGTTCCAGAATATGGCCGACTTCACCGACGTGGGTTTTGCCGTCGAATAGGTATGTATTGTCGTCAATCTTGATATAGAAATTCTCGTCTTTGTCCGATTCGTCGGAAATGTCACCAACAACCTCTTCGAGAATATCCTCTAGTGAAACGAGTCCCAGGGTCGAACCATACTCATCAACAACAATCGCCATATGCACTCTGTCGCGTTGAAATTCGAACATTAAGTCGTTAATCTTCTTGAATTCGCTAACGAAATGTGGTTTTCGACACAACGACTGCCATTCGAAATCTTTATTATCGACATAGGGCAATAAGTCTTTGATATATAGAATTCCTATGATATTGTCAATGCTTTCGTGAAATACGGGCAGACGAGAGT
>JAEIGA010001807.1_pt1 | contig 33874 bp, 25 predicted proteins | sample 9270691 | NCBI WGS metagenome assembly JAEIGA01 (sample SAMN17057246, study PRJNA624740) | gut metagenome | biome: biome; isolation source: fecal sample | host: Bos grunniens | place: China: Xizang | collected 2019 | reverse complement strand
CTTTTTTAATTCTACGTTGCTCCCCGAAATAAATCTGGGCTCAAAAAAGTGACATCAGCTTAAAAGTCATAGTTTGCTCCGCAAACTGACTGTTAATTTGCTGCGCGGGGGAAGTGTGCGAAAGTTGAAATGCTTCGGTACGGGTCGAAGGAATTGCTCCGCGCCACGCAATGTTTAATGATGTCACAGACAGTAAAATATTGTTTAGTAGCAACCCGTGTTGAATTAGTTTGAAATTTATTTTCATTAAATGTAAATAACTAATTACAATCTAATTAATAATTTTGAAGGAGGATTTATGGAAGGGTTTATTTTTGAGGTTTCAAGGATTGAGGGTGAATACGCCTATATTAAAAACGTTGAAAGCGGAGAAGAGCTATTCATATCAATGTCTCTCTTGCCGCTTGGAATTGACGAAGGGGACAGGGTCGAATATGACTCTCTTAGCTTTAAAGTAGTAAAATAAATATCTTAAAATGTCGTTTAACTATTGAAAAAGACACAAAAAAGTGATATTATAAGAGCGATAGGTGTAAAATCATAAGGATAAATTTCACAACTATTTATTCTTGCGAAATTCACAACGTATCAACGTTATCAAAAAAAAGAGAGGTATAGTATGCGATTTAGTGCGGCAGAGTTTGATTTGATGCTGTATGAATTACTAGAGGCAGATCCTCCTATGTTCGATACGCTATGCAGTATAGTCGAAAAGGAGCTTATGCCCTCCATTCGTGGCTGGTGCGCTAATGATCCTGCGCTGCGTGGCAGATACTGCGAGGATGAGATTCTTAACGACACTCAGCACAAGATTATCAGAACCTGTATCACGAGCTTCTTTCTCCGCGAAGGAAGAACCGAGCCTAACAGGGATATGGAGCAGTTTTGCCGTTGGATTTATACCATTGCTCACAATACCGCCCGTGACTGCGCTTCAAAATATCGTGAGTGCATTATAGTCGACTATGACGAGCTGCAGGAGCGTATCACCGACGATGAGGCTGAGGAATATCTGACTGAAGATATTGCCGCGATCTTTGACCTCGCAATGTCCTTCAAGAACGTTATCTATAAGCTTCTTGCATGGCTGTGTGTCGCGGTAATAATTCTCAAGGAAGCGGACAAGCGCAGCGTTGCAACCGAGATACTTGTAGACAGATTTGCCAATGCTTCACTTGACAGCATGCTTGACTTTCTCATATCTGAGCTTCGCGATTATCCCGAGCTTATGCTTGATGCATCTCAAGAGAAAAAAATGCGCGAAGCGCTTGATGAGAAGGACGATGAGGGCGTCCGTATCGGTGACAGACCCTTTAGTCACTTCTTTATGTCTAAGGGCGGAAAATACAGTGTCAGCGACTGGATACATAGAATAAATCATTCCATCAAGGAGAATTTCGTATGGTAGAGCATTTGACGTTTGAGGAGCTCGTTGAGTTCACCTCTAAAAATTCTGAGGATTTCCAAAAATCCTCTCTCGCTTGCCGTGTTGTAGGGCATATTCGCTCATGCCAGTCGTGCCGCTCGATGCTTGCCGCAATGCAGGATACCCTTGAGATTTTGAGAAAGACCAAGAGTACCGCTTTTCAGTGCAGTCCCAATCCGAAACCGCAAGCTGACAAACCTGAATAAAAAAATTACTGAGAGGTAAAAATGAATAAAATTTATTTGATTGTAAAATTCAAGAAAAGCTTTATCGAGGAGCATAAGGACGATTTTGCTCTGCCGAACGTCTTTATTGGCGACGCGGTTGTTAAGTATTTTAAGAATGACGTTAATATTGATGCTGAAAATATTGACGGAATGACTATTTCTGTTGATACCGATAAGGTCAATCCGCAGGACGTGTCCAGATTAATCTTAAAAACAATCGAGGGAAAATACGCTATAAATCCCTCTGACGCGGTTGAAATCACCGTCAGTGAGTCCAAGATAGCAAACGATAAGCACAATCTCAGCTTTGGCGCCAGAGAGGACAAGAGCACTCTTGGCGGCATTGACGTCAATAAAGGAAAAAAGAGAAGCGCGGGACCCGAGGATCCCTTTGACAGCAATCCTCTGTCCTCTCTTCGCAGAGTTGGCAAGGAGGATGCCGCTCCCGTTGCAGAGCGCGAGAATACAGAGCTTACAAAGCTTCTTGAGGAAATAAGAAACACACCCGGCAACATTGAGTTTCTTCCTCTTGCTGAGGAGATTGCTAAAATGGCGCCCCTAGCGCTTAAGGGCAAGAAGAAGGACGTTCTTCTTTTCCAGAGCTATCTTTTCGCTATTAACGACGGCTATGGCATTGAAAGATACGTTGCTCAGTTTGCAAAGCTTCTTTCGGTCACAGGTCTTGTCAGATTCTCGGGCGAGGACGGACTTTCATATCATAGCATAACAGACGGCGACTCTATGACCGGCTGTCTTGACCGTATTGTTAAGTCGAGAAATAAGACACCTCTCGTTGCTCTGATTGATATAAGCGAGAAGATGACCGACCTTAATACGCAGGAAATGAAGACCTTCCTTCGCGTGCTCAGCAATATCAAGACCGAAAACGTTATTTACATATTCAGAATCCCCTACGTAGATAAGGATATTTTCAATAAGGTGCTCCTGCATCTTAATGACCTTCTCTACGTCCGTCCCGTCAATTTCCCTCCTCTCAGCCTTCAGGAGCTTAAGGAAATTGCCACAAGCGAGCTCGCTGCTTACGAGTTCACCATGGAGGAGGAGGCCTGGGAGCTCTTCTCTGCGAGAGTGGGTGAGGAAAAGCGCGACGGAAAATTCTACGGTCTTGACACAATTCAGAAGGTGGTGTACGAGATCGTCTACAAGAAGCTTGCCTCAGATGCAGGACGCGGCGAGCTTACTAACGTTATCACCAAGGATGACCTTGACGGACTTGTGAACAATGCCTTTATAGACGATAAGTCGGGTATAGAAATGCTCGAGGCAATGGTAGGTACAGAGGGTATAAAGGAGAAAATTCTTGAGATTATCTCTCAGATTGAGCTCTCAAGACTCAATTCCTCTCTCGGAAAGCCTAGCCTTCATATGCGCTTTGTTGGTAATCCCGGTACAGGTAAGACAACCGTCGCGAGAATTATCGGTAAGATTCTCAAGGAAAAGGGCGTTCTCCGTGTGGGCGGCTTCTTTGAGTACGCGGGTAGAGATTTCGTCGGCAGATATATCGGCGAAACCGCTCCTAAGGTTACAAATATGTGCCGCGACGCGTACGGCTCGGTTCTTTTCATTGACGAGGCATACTCTCTTTGCAGAGACCTGTCCGACTCTAAGGATTTTGGTAGAGAGGCTCTTGACACCCTTATTGCCGAGATGGAAAACCACAGAGATGACTTTGTTGTCATTATGGCAGGCTATACTGATGACATCGAGCGCATGATGAAGGGTAACGCAGGACTTGCCAGCCGTGTTCCTTACACCATCGAGTTCCCCAACTTCACAAGAGAACAGCTTTATCTGATATTCCTGAATATGCTTGGCGATAAGATCAAGTATGACGAGGATATGCTTGAGGACGTTAAGACCTACTTTAATAACCTCACAGATGAGTTTATCAATGCTAAGGAATTCAGCAACGCGAGATTTGTCCGCAACCTGTTTGAGCGTACTTACGGTAAGGCAGCTCTTCGTTGTCAGCTTGACGGCGATACCGATGTAACTCTTACCAAGGCTGACTTTGATCGCGCGAGCGGTGATAAGGAGTTTATGACTAACCTTAACAAAAAGACAACCGCCCGTATAGGCTTTGGTACAAACTAATTATGTATGACAATAGCATCCTGCAGAGTTTTTTTGCTGTGGGATGCTATCTTTTTGGAGTATGAGAGAGAAAATTAAGAAGAAAATATTTGCAGTATCCGATATACACGGTTGCGCTACGCAGTTGAAAAATGCGTTAAACGATGCAGGCTTTGAAAAAAACTCAGACGAGCATCTTCTTGTGGTTTTAGGCGACTTATTTGACAGAGGAATAGAAAGCAGGGAAGTGCTCACGTTCTTATCGGGGATAAGAAACAAGGTGCTTGTCCGAGGAAACCACGAGGATATACTTTACGCCTCTATTACTTCGGGCAGAGTTACCGACCACCAATGTATCAATGGAACGGATATAACGATATGCGAATTCTTTCCGCGCTATCACGGCGGAGGAATACTTGATATATTTGAAAGCACAGGCAGAAAATCGGCAGAAATGCTGATAAGGCATATTGAAAATATGCAGGATTATTTTGAGAGCGAAAATTACATCTTCGTTCACGGCTTTTTGCCGGAGGATGCAGAGTATTCGGATTTCAGATATGCTAACAGAACGAAGTGGGCGGCGGCGCGTTGGATAAGGTGGTACAAGAAATATAAGCATATAAGTATCCCCGACGGGAAAACCCTTGTTGTAGGACACAGCAGCGCGTGCTACGGCTCTATATTTGATGCTTCAAGAGAAGAATACGATACCAACATATTCCGTGGCGAAAGCCTCATAGCCATAGACGGCTCAGCTATATCTACGGGCAGGATAAACGTTCTTGTGGTTGAGGACCTTGTGACAGTACCTAAGACGTTTGAAATTCAACTTGATTCTGAGGAATATGGAAGAATTGAGAAGGACAGAACGCACGTCTATCTGACACTTAACAGAGATACCCTCTGTGATATGATTCCTGGCGATAAAATCAAATTTTCCGATGCGGGTAGCGCTAAAAGCCTCACCTTTTCAATTAACCGTTTGCATATCTATGATAGCTTCGCATTTGCCGAGGATGATTATTCACCCGAGGAGCTGGGCTTTTCCGGTGCTTGCTGTGGCTATTTATCAAAAGATATGGAAAAAAGATATACAGATGAGGATATATCAAAATACGGTGTTATAGGTATAGAGTTCATATATTAAAAAAACGCAGATGCTAAATTCGCATCTGCGTTTTCTATTATTTATCATTGTCCTTCTGGCATATCTGGCAGGGCACGTATCCGTCTGCTATAAGATCCTCAATCGTACCCTCATACTCAATGACGTTCTCACCGCTAGCATATCTGCAGCTTATAATATGGAACTTCTTTGAATTTACGTTTATGTAGAATATATCGGTGGTGGGCGCTCCTTCATCTGTGCTTCCATCGTCTACGGGAGGCGTCTCGCCTGTCAACCAGCTATCGCCGTTCTTATAGTTAATCTGTACACCCGGCTGGGCATTGTAGGCGTATATGCAGAAGCATATACCCTCACCGTTATCCTCGACAGACCACCCCTCCATCAGAACGCCCGAGGCGACAAGATTATTGCCTTCGAAAATCGGAGTAGCCCTGTACATTACGTGGTTGCCCGTTTCCTTGATATAGTCAGCAACCATATCCTCGAAATCAAGCATTCCGTCGATATTCAGATATCTTGTGCCTGTTATCAGATTGTTCTTGTTCGCGTTTTCACCCGTAAGCTGATAACCGATTAAGTGACAGCGGTTATATAGATATTTCCCGTCGACAATGTCGTATTTAACCGTTTGCCAGCCTGACGGCTTAACCTGTCCGATACTACCTCTTTCCTCAGTGGGCATCAAATCTCTTCCGATGCAAGCCACAGTCACCGTGCATCTGCCGAGCGAGTCAAGCTCTCCGTATTCTTCGTAGGATCTCGTTACCTTTTCCTCGTCTGTGAAAAAGGGTATATTTTCGTTGATTATAACGTAGGGAGTCCTTCCGTCAAATTCGGGTATAGAGTCAAGTGAAACAGACGGAGTGTCGGGTGTATTTCCGAGCGCGCTGTCGATAATACTGTTTATTATGTCACAGCCCGAGAGCACCGGTATTGCAAGAAGAAGGAGCACTATTGCCGAAAGCCGTAGTATAGCTTTTAACCTCTTTTTCATCTTATGTATATCTCCTTTGTTATTTTGTCGTGCGACGAGCCCTGAAACTCCTTCGTTTTAAGAAGCTTGAAGCCCTCTTTTTTTATATCAATATCAAGACGGACGTCAGACGGATATTTCTTATTCCACTTATATACGATAAGAGTCGATATGTCCATAAGGTGGGGTGCAAGCGTCAGGTTTTCAATGAAGCACACCGCCCCTGAAGGGCACTCCTTAAGCGGATTCTCGTTTATCTCAACGCGGTCCGTGTGTGACTCGAATAACAGTGTCGAATAGCTATTTATATATATCTTTCCTTCAACGCTCTCAACCAACTCCTGTATCAGCACTCTGTCGCGGCTCTGGCGCCTTTTGTTGAACATCATTCCGCCCCTGTCGTCGGTACATACTACAACCGTTAAATTTCTCATTTAGCACCTCCTGATTTACAATTACATTATACCATTTTTTTATCATTCTATCAAGATGTTTTTTGTCTTACTTATGAATTGACATATATCTATGAATATGATAAAATATATTAAACCTATTTTGGAGGCAACCAATGAGAGATTACGAGCTTTTAAAAATGAACGACCCCGAGCTGTATTCTGCAGTTATAAGTGAGAGGGACAGACAGCGAAACAAAATAGAGCTTATCGCGTCAGAGAACTTCGTGTCAGAAACGGTAATGGAGGCTAACGGTACCATTCTCACGAATAAGTATGCCGAGGGCTATCCCGGAAAGAGATATTACGGCGGCTGTGAGCACGTCGACGTGGTTGAGTCGATTGCTATCGAGAGGGCGAAAAAGCTCTTTGGTGCATCCTTCGCCAATGTACAGCCCCATTCGGGCGCGCAGGCTAATATGGCTGTTTTCTACGCGCTTCTGACTCCCGGTGATACGGTTCTTTCTATGAATCTAGCTCACGGCGGACACCTCTCACACGGCTCACCCGTCAATATGTCGGGAAAGTACTGGAAAATCGTCCCCTACGGAGTCAGCGAGGACAACGAAACCATTGATTATGATGAGGTCAGACGACTTGCCCTTGAATGTAAGCCTAAGCTTATTCTTGCAGGAGCCTCCGCTTATCCGAGAGTTATCGATTTTGCTCGTTTCTCGGAGATTGCGAAGGAGGTTGGAGCATATCTTATGGTAGATATGGCGCACATTGCAGGACTCGTTGCCGCAGGCGTTCATCCCTCGCCCGTGCCATACGCCGACGTTACTACCACCACCACGCACAAGACCCTGCGCGGTCCTCGCGGCGGACTTATCCTCACGAATGACGAGGAAATTGCCAAGCTTATTAATAAAGCTATATTCCCCGGCACCCAGGGCGGTCCTCTTATGCATACGATAGCGGCGAAGGCGGTATGCTTTGGTGAGGCGTTAAAGCCAGAGTTTAAGGAGTACGCCAAGAGAATAGTTGAAAACACAGCAGTCCTTGCCGAAGCTCTTGTATCCTATGGCTTCCGTCTTATATCAGGCGGCACAGATAACCACCTGATGCTCGTTGATCTCACAGGAATGAAAGTAGACACAGGAAGGGAAGCAGAGCATCTGCTTGATGAGGTCGGCATAACCTGCAACAAAAACGCCATCCCCTACGATAAGCAGAAGCCATTTGTCACAAGCGGCATCCGACTTGGCACCGCGGCAGTTACCTCTCGCGGATTTACAGCCGAGGACATGAGAGAGGTCGCGACTCTTATCCATCTCACTCTCTCGGATTTTGAGAATAATGCGGACGAGGTCAAAAACAGAGTCAGAGCTCTATGTGAAAAATATCCGCTCTATGATTGATAGGGAATAATAGAAAATCCACGCCATCGGGCGAGCGCTGTTACCATATATGTGCGCTTGCCCGAATTTTTACTGTTTTTATGAGAAAAACACAATAATATCCCCTTATTTCCCGACAAAAAAGAGGTTGGAAAAAACTCGAAAAAATTTTTCAAAAAAAATAGAAAAACCTATTGACAATCAGGAAAAAAAGTAGTATAATACCATCGTTGACGCGGGAGTGGCGGAATCGGCAGACGCGCACGTTTGAGGGGCGTGTGTCTTCGACGTACGGGTTCAAGTCCCGTCTCCCGCACCAGGGTAAAGACCAGGGTAATCTGGTCTTTATTTTTTTGCTTTAAAGAGATGTATATTATAGCTTTGTTTGTCTTTACCCCGAAGGGAAACGGGACAGACCTCATCCAAAGTCTTCGGTCTTCGCTCTAAAAACGATTATCAATCGTTTTTCAACGAGCGACATCTCCCGCACCAGAGCAGCTCTGAAATGGGCTGCTTTTTCTATTGCGGGACAGCTCTTGAATGATGTCCCAAACGGACATCATTCAAGAACTCGGGACTTGAAGGTTCCCCAGTCAAGTCGTATGGTCGAAATTATCTCAAGGCATAGCCTTGCTCAATTTCTCCCTACTTTGTTGACTTCGCATCAAATAAACAGTCCACCGGACTGTTAATTCTCGCTCACCCGTCTCCCGCACCAGAGCAGCTTCGAAAAGGGCTACTTTTTATTATTACGGATGAATTAATTATAATTTAATTTTAATTGACACTGTTATAAAATACAAATAATAAGTAATGTCAATTAACTTTTATAAAATATAAAATTACATTTATTTTACGCGAAAATACCCCATATTTCTCCGAAAAAACCTTGACTCTACCACTGCCAATATGTTAGAATAGTTTGGTTCAATTATTGAACACAATTTATCATTTGGAGGAAGAATGAAAAACTTTTTGAGAGTTATCCTGCTCGTTACGGCGCTTGTTCTCGTCTTTTCCGCCTTCGTAGGCTGCAAGGGCAATGGCAATGACACTCCTGCCGAGTGTGTTCACCAGGGCGGCACCGCTACCTGTACTGACGCTGCAGTATGCGAGCTTTGCGGAGAGTCCTACGGGGAAGCTAAAGGACACAGCCACGAGGCTGTAGTGACTGCACCCACCTGTACTGAGGAAGGCTACACCACTTACACCTGTGCTTGCGGCGATACATATACCGCAGACAAGGTTGAGGCAAATGGACACAGCCATAAGTCTGTAGTGACGGCTCCCACCTGTACTGAGGAAGGCTACACCACTTACACCTGTGCTTGCGGCGATACATATACCGCAGATAAGGTTCCCGCAGCTCACATAGACGAGAATCTTGATACCCACTGTGACAGAGAGGGCTGCAAAAATAGAGTAATTCCCGAGAAGGACACTCACATTTCTCTGTTTACTGCGAATAATCTTGCTACAGTCGCAGTTTATGACAGCTACTACGTTACCGGACTTGTTACCGAGGTTCAGGATGCGAAGAACGGTATATTCATCATATCTGACGAGACTGGCGAAAAGTTCCTTATCAGATTGGCTCAGGATGAAAATGGACTCGCTCACGCTAACTGGGAGGTCAAGGTTGTTCTCGGAGATACAATTCAGGTTTATGGACCTGTTAAAAAATTTACCAGTGGCACCACTTTTACACCATCGATTCAGAACGGCGTGCTGACTATAGTTAATCAGCACGAGCACGTCCACTCCGATGCTACCTGCCTTGATCCTTCCATTTGTCACTGCGGACATAAGGCAACCGAAGCACTCGGTCATTCTGACGTAGATGGAAACGGACTCTGTGACCGTTGCGATTGGAATATGAACCTTAAGGTCGAGACAATCGTAGTAAGAACCGATTCTAATGGAACTGGCGTTATTGATACAACCGCCGGCACGTATACCTGGACAGGCAACGATTATTCCGTTCAGGTTGCGAAAGGAACAAGCTCGCAGCTTTACAGCGCCGCGAAGGACCATATGCGAATCTACAAGGGAAACAATCTTACTATTTCTTCCCTGAATGGCGAGGTCATTGGTACTGTTACAATTACCGCTACCAATGAGACTCAGCTTGACAACATTGCCAATTTAATAAAAACTCTTAACATCGAGTATACAACAGATAAAGAGAAACTTACCGTTACCTTTGAGTGGAACTCTACAGAACCGATTGTCATAACGAACAATGTTGCAACAACACAGTTCAAGGCTGTAGAGATTGTTCGTTGACCAAGTCATTATCTTTAAAAATTTTAGCGGAGCCAAATGGCTCCGCTTTTTATATTACCTGCGACTCTTGCAAAAACATTTTATATAAGCTATAATAGGTATATGAATATTATTCGGAGCGAAAAATGATAATCAGAAAAACCGAAATCTCAGACTTGGAAAGAGTTATGGATATATACCGCGCCGCCAGAGAATTTATGAAAGAGCAGGGAAACCCTGACCAATGGCGTGACAGCAAGCCTTCGCGTGATGATATAATCTTGGATATAGAAAACGGGAAGAGCTACGTTGTGCTCGATGAGGGCGAAATTATTGCCGTGTTCTTCTTCCGCATTGGCATTGACCCCACGTATCTTAAAATATACGACGGAGAGTGGATAAGCGACGCCCCCTACGCCGTCATTCACCGTCTTGCAGTTGATAAAAAGGGAAGCGGAGTCGCAGCTTTCATATTTAAAACCTGCTTCACTTGGCACCCCAATCTTCGCATAGATACGCACCGCGACAACAAGCCTATGCAGAGAGCCCTCGAGAAGTCAGGCTTCAGCTATTGCGGTATAATCCATCTTGCAAGCGGCGAGCCAAGGCTCGCTTACCAAAGACTCTGAAGGCAAATTATTATATGAAAAAAGAGGAATGATCCGAAACGTATCATTCCTCTTTTTTGGCAGGGGCGGAAGGACTCGAACCCACGACCCATGGTTTTGGAGACCAGTACTCTACCAACTGAGCTACACCCCTGTACAACAATGGTATTATACTAAATTTAACTCGTTTTGTCAAGCGATTTTATGAAAGATTTTTATATATTTATAAATTTAATTTAAAATAAAACCTTAGTGATGCTGGATTGAATGATTCACTACCAATATCAATTTTTGCTGTACCATTGATTTTTATTTAAACCTATGCTATAATAATATAGTGCGGCATACAAGAGTGAATTGCGCCTATGCGTCTGCCGTCACGTGCTTGTACCAAACTAAAAAACGAAGGAATAAAATATGTTTGAAAAGATTATAGAGCTTATAGGACAGTATGACAAAATCATAATCCACCGCCACAAGAAGCCTGACGGAGATGCTATAGGCAGCCAGGTGGGCTTGAAAAATCTGATAAAGGAAAACTTCCCCGAGAAAACAGTCTACGCCGTAGGCGACCCCGCGGGCAGATACGCCTTCGTGGAGGATAGCACACCCGACGAGCTAACCGATGCGGATTTTGAGGGAGCTCTTTCAATTATCCTCGATACCTCTGCCGCATCACTTATCAGCGACGACAGATACACCCTCGCGGATGAAACCGCCAGAATTGACCATCATATATTTGTAGAAAAAATTGCCGACGCAGAGGTTACCGACACCTCATACGAGAGCTGCTGCGGACTTATCACCGAGCTTGCGAGAGAGCAGGGCTTGAGACTTAACCCCACAGCTGCGAAGGCGCTCTACACGGGTATGATCACCGACTCGGGCAGATTCAGATACGACAGCACCACCCCGAAAACGCATATCCTTGCCGCGCACCTTCTTACCGTCGGCTTTTCGACTACTGATATATTTAGAAATCTCTATTCGGACGATTTTTCATTTATCAAGCTTCGCGCGAGCTTCGTTCTGAAAATTCAGTTTACCGAGAAAAACGTAGCCTACATATACACTACCAAGGAGGAGGCAGACAGCTACGGCGTCGATACCTTCACTATATCGCGCGGAATGGTTAACGTTATGGGCGAGATCCGCGGTGTTGATATATGGGTTAACTTTACCGAAACCGAAAACGGTGTCCTTGCTGAGCTTCGCTCCAGCCGCTATAATATCAACAGGATAGCTGTTAAATACGGCGGCGGTGGACACGAAAAAGCGAGTGGAGCAACTCTCGCCGACAGACAGGCGGCAATGGCTATGCTTGCCGACCTTGATGCTATAATGGAGGGAAACTGATATGAAAACAGGAACAATGCAGAAAATCCTTGAAAAAATCAAGGAATATCAGCGTATAATAATATTCAGGCACAAGCGCCCCGACGGAGATGCGACAGGCTCCACCAAGGGTATGAGGGAGATTCTTCGCCAGAGCTTTCCCGAGAAGGAAGTTCTGCTTATCAACAGCGATTTTTCCGACTATGTTTCCTTTCTTGGAGAGGAGGACGGCGACATAGCCGACGAGCTCTACTCGACAGCCCTCGGTATAGTTATAGATACCGCTACCTCCGACCGTATCTCTAACCCTAAATATAAGCTCTGTCGCGAGCTTATCAAGATTGACCATCATATCCCCGTCGAGTCCTACGCCGATATTGAGTGGGTAGAGGAGCACCGCTCCTCCGCATCCGAAATGATAGGCGCATTTTATCTCGCCTTCGCAGACGAGCTGAAAATCAACTCCGACGCCGCGAAATATATCTACACGGGAATGGTCACCGACTCGGGCAGATTCCGCTTCCGTGAGGTCAGCGGCGAAACTATGCGTACCGCAGGCGCCCTACTTGATATTGGAATAGATACCGACACCCTCTTTGCAAATCTTTATATGAAGGACTTCCACACCCTGAAATTCCAGGCGCACGTCCTTAGAATGATGAAAATCACGCCAAACGGTGTCGCATATATATACGTTACAGGGAAAATGAGAAAGAAATTCGGACTCAGCCAGGAGGAAGCGAGCGCGGTTGTTTCTCACCTTGAGTCTATAAAGGGAAGCCTTATCTGGATGGCGCTGATTGATAACAACGACGGCAGCATCCGTGTCAGACTTCGCTCGAGATTTGTGACCGTCAGCGAGCTTGCCAACAGGTATCACGGCGGCGGACACGCCTGTGCAAGCGGCGCAACCGTCTATTCAAAAACAGAAATGAAAAAGCTCATCGCAGAGGCCGACAAGCTCCTTATGGAGTATAAGGCGAATAACGATGGCTGGCTGTAAGGACAAGCTATATGAAATTTCTTATAACCAATGACGACGGCATACTTTCCCCCGTCCTGCCTTCTCTGATAAGCTGGGCAATGCGCTTTGGCGAGGTGCTCTGCATAGCGCCGAAGGTAGAGCAGAGCGGAAAGAGCCACGCCATAGACTTCACACGCCCCATAGAAATTAAGCGAGTAGAGCTTGTCGAGGGTGCTGAGTGCTATTCAATGGACTCAACCCCCGCCGACTGCGTCCGCTACGCTATCCTTGGCAGAGGCTACCGTCCCGACCTCGTTATCTCGGGAATAAATCGCGGCTACAATCTCGGCAAGGATATAGTTTATTCGGGTACGATAGGCGCTATCTTCGAGGCGGCTCGCCTTGGGCTTCGCGGAGTCGCGCTTTCCACTTATCCGAAGTCGTTTGACCAGTCGCTTGCAGCCCTTGACCGCATCGCGGATTTCTTTATAGAAAACAAGCTCCTCGAGCGCGGCAGACTCTATAACGTCAATATCCCCCCCGAGGATAAGGGCATAAGAATTACCCGACAGGGCGGAATATACTTCACCGACGAGTTCGTACCCCTCGGTAACGATATGTACGAGCAGAGAGGCGAGATGGCGAAGCCGGATAGCGACGATTTGATATACGATACAGTAGCCCTCATTTCAGGCTATATTTCCGTCACCCCCCTCACCTCGGAGAAAACCGACCTTGAGCTCTTTTCCGAGCTTGAAAAGCTTAACCGATAAGAAAAATATCAAAGGGGCTGTCTCATTAAGAATTGGGGTGGCTGGGGGCAAAATGATGAAAAATGCAGTTAGAATTATAGCTTTGGCGAATTCTTAATGAGAACAGAACCTCGGGGCAAACGGATTTAGAGCAGAAATCCTTGGCTAACGAGCGAGAGCCGTATAAAAATACGGCGAGCGAGGAAACGAGGATAAAATAAAAAAACCTAATCAAAACGAAGAAAACCGCAGGTTTTCAACCCTAATTTCCTTAAATTCGTACAAAGAAACGACAGAAGCACTGTTTTTTGACAATGCATCTGCCGTTTTTTTATTTGGTTATGCCTAAATGCGACAGCCCCTCTTTTTATATAAACTCTCTTCTGAAGTAAAACCAGACTACAACGACCTCTCGTCCCCCGAGCCTGCCATACTCAACCTCGACATACGGCGAGGGCTTTGCATATACACTTCCGCCCGTCTCGTAGCCGAAGCGCTCACCCCAGCCGCCGTAGTAATTCAGATATTCCTGAAAATCGCTATAATGATTGTAGGTGTAGAAAACGTATATCTCACCCTGCTCAAATTCGCCGTTTCCGTTGATGTCACGCTTGGAATATACAAGCCTGTACGCTCCACGGCTGATTGAGTAACCGCTGTTGTAGCCCTCGCCACCAATATCCATCTCCCAATATTGAAGCGCGCCGCCGTTACCGTTCGCGTTTGGAAGGGCAGGCTCATTCGGGTGTTTTGAGCTGTTGGCAGAGAATTTCGTATGGTTAACTCTCAGATACTTTCCCCAGATGCTGTTAGCAGGCTTCGCCTTCTTATACTCATCGTGGTTCGCGGGATAAGTGCCAAAGGCGTATACGTATGCCGCAACCTCCTCGAGCGCGATATAACCGCCGCATTTGTATATTTCCATAACCTTGTTACCCTGCGCGTCAATAACGGTATAGGTCTCGCCGCCGTCAGAGTAAATCGCCCGCGTGTTCTTCACGTACCTGCCGTCAGTCATGGGTCGGTAGGATGATACTACAGGCTTTCCCACAGAAAGTGTGATATTTCCCGACAACAAGCCGTGCTTTGAGCGAAAATAAGAGTCAATATAATCGGTCGCAGGAGTGTAATTTTTATAAAATGCAGTTGTATCTACGTTGAGATAAGGGTCGTTATCGGGAATCACAGGAACAGTACCGATATCATTTTCGTCGCCCTCGCCGTCATTGTCGCCCGATCCGTCACTGTCGCCGTTATCTCCACCCGAGCTATCGCCGCCGCCCTCGCCCGTGCCGCCTGTGCCACTATTTCCTCCGCCGGACTCGTTTTCCGAGCCTTCACTGTCGCCGTTCTGTCCGCCGGACTCGTTGCCGTCGTCCTCTACCTCGTTACCGCCATTTTCCTCATCACCGCCTTGCCCCGACTGTTCAGAATCAAAAATATCGGGTGACAATAGCTCACACGAGGTAAGCGCGCCAAGAATCAATGATATAGCGATAATCAAGCCTAAAAATCTAGCTAAAAACCTTTTCATATATATTCCTCAATCAATTTACTGAATAATTACCTACAATAATATACCATATATCGACACACCTGTCAACCACAAGAACAAAAAAGAACCGCACCCGAAGGTGCGGTTCTCAAAGTTAAATCAATAATTGATTATACTTTAATTAATTCTCAGCAACAGGAGCGCTATCCCAAGAAATATTGAAGATAGAGACTCTGTCCTTGTTTTTGGAGGAGTTGTTAGAAGGGGAGTTGTTAACGATTTCTATAACGAATTCACCCTCTACAACCTGATCAAGCTCCCAAACAAACTCATAAGCAGTCTTCTGTGTAACAGCGTCGTTGTCAAGTCTGGTGGTAGCAACAACCTCACCGTTCTGAAGAATGTTGATGGTGATATCAACACCGTTAGCGTCGGAGAATGCATGACCGTAGTTGAAGGAAAGCTTCGAAATACCGTTCTGAAGAGTAGCGGAGGTGAGCTTACCTACAGCGGAAGTCTTACCGTTAAGAGTAATAGCTATGGTTGAATTATCAGAACCAATAAACTTGAATACGGGGTTAGAATCATTAGCACCGCCGACAAGAACTGCTGCATTTACTGCAACCCAACCACTGGTGGTAGTTCTTGTATCGTAGCCGCTATTCTGCGAAAGACCTGCAAAGGTCTCGGTGCTGGTGATTACAGCACCCTGAGCGGGCTCAGCCTTGCCACATCCGGTGCAAGCGCCGTCTACGTAAGTATGCTCAAGAGGCTCGCCCTCGGTCTTACCACAAATAGTACAGGTCTTTGCAACCTTACAGGTAGCATCTGCCCAAGTGTGCTCGGTGTGCTGAACAAGCTCGTGAAGCCAAGCATCCTTAGCCTGGGGATCGCCGTAGTAGCAACCAAGAACGGTGTAGATGGTGATAGTATCTCCTACAGCAGGCTGAGGATCAAGCTCAGAAAAGTTGCCTAAGCCGTCGGACTTCTTGAGGCCGTAAACGTAGAGATCGTTACCGTCCGCGTCAACGAGGTGGAAGTTACCGTAAAATGTGTTGGAGATGTTAGTTACTATACCGGTGATATAGTACTTATCGGTAGTGTAGGTGTCGCCCTGTGCCTTAGCTATCTCAAGAGCCTCGGGAATAGTAAGAACCTTGGGCTCTTCGGGAGGAACGTAGTTGGGATCCTTCTCGCCACAAGCGCACTCGCCGTTAACGAAGTCGTGCTCGTGAGGAGGAACGTAGTTGGGATCCTTCTCGCCACAAGCGCACTCGCCGTTAACGAACTCGTGCTCGTGAGGAGGAACGTAGTTGGGATCCTTCTCGCCGCAAGCGCACTCGCCATTAACGAACTCGTGCTCGTGAGGAGGAACGTAGTTGGGATCCTTCTCGCCACAAGCACACTCGCCGTTAACGAACTCGTGCTCGTGAGGAGCGGGAGTCTCGCCAAGCTCACCGTAGAACTGGCAGTAGAATCCCTTGTAGGAAACTGCGCAAGGACCTACGGTGGTGTAGGTTTTGTCATTTCTGGTACCGAACCAGTAGTCTGTGCCATTTACAACAGCGATAACAGTCTTGCTGGTTTCATCAAATCTGTAAACGGTAGAAGCAGTTGCTTCGTATGCGCCGTTAACGTGAGTACCGCTTACTATCATGTTAATGTAAGTCTTGGTCTCACCGGAGAGCGTGTAGAGATAGTAACCACCATCGGTAACCTCGAGATATACGTCGATTGCTTCGTCAACGTTGGTGGTGGTAGACATATAGTAGCTGGACATGCCACCCTTGAGGTAGTAAACCTTGCCGTCATTGAGCTTGCCCTGAACCATACCGAACTTGTATGCGGTACCTGCAACGGGAGCGTCAATTACGCCAAAAGCGGGAGCTTCGGGAGCAACGTAGTTGGGATCCTTTTCGCCGCAAGCGCACTCGCCGTTAACGAACTCGTGCTCGTGAGGAGGAACGTAGTTAGGATCAGCCTCGCCGCACTTAGTGCATACGCCGTCAGCGTAGTTGTGCTCGCACTCGGGATCAGGATCGGGAGTAGGATCGGGAGTCTCGCCGCCTTCAACAGGAGTGAATGCGCCAAAGCTGTAATTGCCGCCAATATCATAGGGGCTGAAGTTAGTGAATGTCTTTGTGCAATCAACACCGAATGCACGGTTGTTATCATCATCTGCTACAACAAGAGTAGCCTTATCGGTATTCCACTCAAGAACAGATGCAGCAGTAGCGTCGGTGGTGAAAGAGCCACCGGTAGAGTTATCTTCGATTACAACGTAGGTCTTGGTCTCGCCATCGAAGAAGTAGAGAAGGAATCCGCCCTCTACCGCCTCAACGTAAACTACGGTAGCCTCTGCCTTGTCGGTGGAGCCGTTAAAGCGTCCGCTTCCAACAGTGCCGTTGAAGTAGATAGCGCCGTTAGCGTTCATAGCAGAAATGATGTAGCCCTTTCCTGCTTCAACCTGAACGGAGGGGTTGGGGTTAGGAGTAATGGGAGGAACGTAGTTGGGATCCTTTTCACCGCACTTGGTGCAGGTGCCATTCTCGTAGGTATGCTCACACTCGGGAGCAGGGGTGGTGTTCGCAGCGTAGAACTGGCAGTAGAAGCCCTCGTAGGAAACTGCGCAAGGACCTATGGTGGTGTAGCTCTTGTCATTTCTGGTACCAAACCAGTAATCCTCATCGTTTACAACAGCCTTGAGAGTCTTGCTCTCAGCATCATAGGTGTAAACGGTAGTAGGAGTAGCCTCATACGCGCCGTTAACGTGTGTTCCGCTGACAACCATATTTATGTACGTCTTGGTTCCACCAACGAGGCAGTAGAAGTAGTAACCGCCCTCGGTAGTCTCAAGGTATACGTTCATAGCCTTGGTAGGATCGTCAGTAGAATCCATGTAGTAGCCGTTCATTCCGCCCTTGAGGTAGAATATCTTGTTCTCAAGGTTGCCCTGAACCATACCGAAGGTATAGGGGGTATCAACCTGGGGATTTTCTACCAAGCCGGCAACATCGTACTTAGCAACATTGAGCTCGAACTTAACGGATGCGGTTGTTCCGTCGCCGGCAGTAATAGTTGCAGTAAGATTGTAGGTGAAGTCTTCCTCAGACTTCTCGGGAACGTTGATAGTAACAGTCTTACCGTCCTCGGAAACCTCAACGGTTACCTTGTCGGTGTCAACAGTCCAGGTAACAGGGTAGGTTACAGTACCAACCTTTACCTGAGGAACTACTGTGAAGTCCTTAGGTGTTAAGCCAAGGTCTTCCTTGTACATTCCCTTAATTACCTCCGCAGCTGCCTGAACGTCATAGGTTACGTCAGGAGTGGGATCGGGAGTGGGGTCGTCGTTGTTGTTCTTGCACGCTACGAAAACAGACATGCAAAGGACAAGAACGAGCAAAAGGGTAAGAATCTTTTTCATGATTGCTCCTTTTTTTGTTTTTTATTAAAATGATTTTGCCAATCAATTTAATCAGGGGTGAATAGTAACGTCTTTAACCAAGTAAACCTCGATCTGATAATCCTCGCCGAATACTCCGACGAAGCCCTTGACGTCAATAGTTTTACCTTCGAAGTAATCCGCGGTGATAACATCCTTGTAGGGATCGTCATCATAACGGAGAACCGTCGTTCTGATTTCGATCTTCGTGCCGTCCTCGGCAGTGCACTTGAGCGTCATAGCGCCCTCCGACTCACCCTGCTGGGTGGTATATACACTGTCAACGTGAAGATTTTTCATAGAAATCGAGGTGTTCAGCGTGATCTCTGCGTAGTCAAAGGTCTTGGTTTCCTCCTCGAGCATTACGTCAACCTTGCTGGTGAAGGTCTTAGCCGAAACCTCAATGAAGGTGGGCTCGTGACCCGAAGAGAGAAGCTTGATATTTCTGGGATTATCCTTATCATAAGGGTCGTATTTAAGGGCAGAAACCTGATACTCGTTGCCTGTCTCCCAATAGGATACGACACCGACTATGCGAGCTTCATTACCTATATTCAGGATTCTCTGACCTGCGCCGCTGAGACCCGAGGTGCCAAAGTAAACGGTCATACCGTATACCATATTGTTCTCCTCGTCATAGTCCTCGACGAGAACCGAGCCGTCCGAGTTCATAGTTATGATACCGTTGAATGCAACGAGTCTGCCGTTGTAATCCGCAATGTGAGTACGAAGCTGCTTGAGAGTAACCTCCTCTGCCTCTCCGTAGGGGAAATCGGGGTCAAGCTCCTTGGAATATACATACAGGTCGTAAGCGATTGCCTGGCTTATAGTGTTGGTGCAGACAGAGCCATACCTGTTCTGCGAAGCATTAGATGATATAGCGTAGCCTGCCTGGAGAATCTCAATGTTAAGGTTACGGTACTCCTCATTTTCTGCAGTCTTGTACCACACCCACACGAGATGTCTTTCGCCCGTGGAGTCAATGTTCCACTTGTTATTGTCGGATTCCAGAATTATGGAAACCGCGCCCTCAAGCTTGGAACGTGTGAATCTGGATGCTGCCTTGCCCCACTCCTCAATCATACCGGTAGATTCGGGGGTGTTGATAGCGAGGTATCTTGCCTTCAGCGCGCCGTTCTGCGCAACTCTCTCGTCAACGTACTCCTTTACGTAGAAGTGAGTGGTGTCACCGTCAATATAGGACTTAACGGTTGCCTCGACCTTCTTCGTATCCGAGTTCATATCGAGCTTGACCTGCGATACGTAGTCGACCCAGGGGGCGAGATTATTCCCGCCGCCCGAGGGATCGTTATTCTCATTTCCCTTGCAGGAAATAAGCGAAGAAAGCAATATACAAGCAACAAGCAGAAGAACTAAAAGCTTGTTAGTTGTTTTCATGTGATTGAAACCTTTAATTTGGATTTTAACCCTTTTTCGGATTAATATTCACACTCTTCAAGAGCGAGTCTGAACTTTTCCTTGATCATATCGAGCTTGTTAGATGCCTTCTCGTAGTTGGAGAAGCAAGCCTGCATCAGAAGACCAACCTCGTCACGAGCCTTGGAGGAGCCGTTGAACGCGGGAGAAACGTAGTAAGCCTCAGCCTGCTCAAGACATACCTTAGCAGAGGTAGCAGCGATACCGTCGTTATAACCGTTAGCCTCATTCATAAAATCCGCGTATACGGGATCATCGTTAACGCTCTTGATAACGGGAACGTAACCGGAAGCCATAGAGAACTTGGACTGAGTCATAACGTCGGTGGTGATAAACTTGAGGAAGAGCCAGGATGCGTATACTTCCTGGTTGTTCTCGCTGTTGAAAAGACAGATGGAGGGACCCTGAGAGATAGCCTTGGGGTTAGCAAGGTCAACCTGAGGGATGGGAACTATAGCAGTCTCGAAGGGATACTTACCGCCCTCCTGCTTGGGAGCCTGCTTAGTAGCGCCTGCCGAGGAGCCGATGGACATATAGCTCTTACCAAGCTCGCCCTCAGCCTTCTTGAAGGCATCGGAGGTATAACCGCCGGAAAGCGCCTTGGTAGTTACAAGACCGTCAGCATACCACTTTGCAAATTTTTCAACGAAGTTCCAGTTTGTCTCGTTGTTGAAGAGGTAGTGAGGAGCGGTTGCGCTGGTGTAATCGGAGCCATACTGCTCGCACATTGTGATAAACCAGTTAGCCTCGGAGTCATATCCGAGAGGAGTGGAGTTGGGGATAAGAGTCTTGATCTTTTTGATGGTCTGCTCCATCTCTTCCCAGGTGGTGGGAACCTTGATGTCGTACTTCTCGTCTCCGGTCTCCTGATACTGCTTAGCCCAGCCGTCAAAAGCGGTCTTGTTGTAGTAGAGAACCTCGGTGGACTTGGAGTAGGGAAGGGTGTACATCTTGCCGTCGCCGTATGCCTTACCCTCGTTATAGAAGCCGGGGATAAAGTCGTCGATCTGCGCCTGAGTAAGACCCATAACCTCCTTGGTGCCATCTGCGCGCTCTACCTCAACGGTAGAAGCGATAAGCTCGTCAAGAGGAAGTACTGCCTTCGCAACGTTGTAGAGTGCAACGTGGTCGGGATAGCAGTACGCGAGGTTGGGCTGATCGCCAACGGTGATCTCGTTCTTGATCTGGTTACGAACCGCGTCGTAGTCGCCGACCGCCTTGTGCTCAACTGTGATGTTGGGGTACAGGACGTTGAATCTTACGATTGCGTCTTCAAGAACGGGCTGGAGGAGGTCTGCGGACATAGTGTGGTAGAAGGTGATAGTTACCGCACTGCCGTCGTAGCCTCCGCTGAGGTCCGCATTTGGTGTCGGTTTTCTTACGCCGCAGGCAACGAGTGCCATAGAGCCGAAGATGACAGAAAATACGAGAAGAAGTGCTACAAGAGATTTCTTCATTTTTGTTTCCTTTCTTTTTAATTATTTATTTGTTAAGATTTGTTAAAATCGTATAACAACAATAATATTATCCCTTGATTCCGCTACGCGATACGCCCTTCATAATATACTTACGAAGGAAGAGGAATACAAGGAACAGAGGAGCGGAAACCATTGCAACCGCCGCCATCTGTACGGGGATGTTGACGTCACCCGTCGTCTCTACGAAGGCGTTTCTCAGACCGTTCGTTATCAGTCTGTGCGCTTCGTCTGATGCTACGAGGTTTGGCCATACGTAGGAGTTCCACGCGCCCATCATCTTAAGAATGGTGATAGAGATAAGAGTCGGGAGCGAGAGGGGAATCATGACCTTCCAAAGATATTTTATATCCGTCGTACCGTCTACCTTTGCCGCAAGATACAGCTCGTTCGGTATCTGCAGGAAATTCTGTTTTAGAAGATAGATATAGAATACGCTGACTAAGAAGGGGACGATTAGCGCCGTGAATGTGTTCTTCCATTCGAGGTAATAAACCGTTTGGAAGTTTGTGATGGTGAAAAGCTCGCCGGGAATCATCATAGTAGCGAGGAGCAATCCGAAGAGCGCGTCCTTGCCCTTGAACTCAAGACGTGCGAATGCAAATGCAGACAGAACCGTGATAATCAGCGACAGTATAGTGGAAACAAGACCAACGTATACCGTGTTAAGGAAGAGCTTGCCGAGATTTGCGGTGGTGAATGCCTCTTTGTAGTTGCCCCACAGGATTTTTCTGGGGAAGAGGGTTGGTACTGAAAGCTTATATTCCTCAAGGTCCTTAAGCGAGGAAATAATCATCCAGTAGAAGGGGAAGAGGACGATAATTGCTATAAGAATAAGGAAGGCGTAGATGAGGATATTGCTGATGATGTGCCATACCTTCGCCTTGGTGCTGACCTTTTCAAGGTCGCGTTGCTTCATAACTCTGAGATTTGAGTCCTGAACAGTTACCTCAACAGCAGCGGTTTCTGTTACCGCGTTCTCATTTACCGCGGAGGTGTTTTCTTCATTAAAAATTTCGTTTGACATTTTTACCTCCTTATCAGAAATGAGTCTTTTTCTTACTTACGTACAGGTTGATAAGCGTGACGATAAATATGATACCAAACAGTATGAGAGCGGCTGCAGAAGCCTGTCCCTGTCTCTGGTCGATAAAGTTGTAGATATATCCGACCATAGTGTTAAGCTGTCTGGGGGCGCCCGTCGGGCCCATATCATCTCCGAAGATACCGACGATAGAGGAATATTCCTTAAATCCGCCGATAAAGCCTGTGATAACGACGTAAGCAATCATGGGAGAGAGAAGCGGAACGGTAATCTTGGTGAATACTCTCCACTTGGGAGTGCTGTCGATCTTCGCCGCGTCGTAGTACTGCTTGTTGACGCTCTGCAGACCGCCAAGAAGGATAAGAATCTTGAAGGGAAGCGCATTCCACACGATGTAGAATACCATAACGAACATATTTTCCCAATAGCCCGAGCCCTCGTTAATCCAGTTGATAGGCTCGATGCCGAAAATGCCGAGTATGTTGTTGACGATACCCGCGGACTGAATAATCTCGTTCTGTCCGCCGAATGCGGTACCAACCATGTTGAACATCGCCGCGAAAACCATTCCTATAGCGATAGAGTTGGTAACGTAGGGCAGGAAATATATGGTCTGAAGGAATCTTGACAGAGTCTTGATAGAGTTAAGACAAACTGCTATAACAAGAGCGAGAAACGTAGAGATCGGAACGGTAAGCACGCAGAGCAGCACCGTATTCTTCAGACAGGTCGCGAAGGTAGAATATTCAAGAACCTTTTTGAAGTTGTCGATACCAAAGGTAAAATCTCTACCGCCTATCCACTCGAACATATCATACTCGTTCTGGAACGCCATAGCGAGCGTGTTGATAATAGGCCAACCGGTGAACACGAGAAGCAGAGCGATACAGGGAGCGAGGTATACCCAGCCCTTCCACTTATCAAATTTTATCTTGATAAGAAAATGCTTCACCTTCTCGCTGAAACGGTCGAGCGATAATTGAAGTTTTGATGCGCCCATATTACACCTCGAAATAAATTCTGTCTTCGGTTTCTGCGTTAAAGAGGAATACCTTATGGGGCTTGAGGTCGTATTTTACCGTTGCGCAGCTTGCGTCAACCTTGAAGTCAGCGTCAACGATGGAGCGGATAATAGGATTGATAGAAGCCTCGTGGCTGGAAACGATGCTGACGTCGCGGCCCATAACCTCTATGCTGGAGAGATTGCAGGTAAGAGCGCCGTTTTCAGCAGGAATGAAGCCCTCGGGACGGATACCAACGGTAACTCTCTGGTCAGCGACGCCCTTGACGTCAAGAACAGCCTCGCCGCCCTCGCAGTTATAGCCGACAACCTTCTCTACGGTCTCGGTTACGGTTTCAACCACGCCGTTGTTGTTGACCTCGGTAGCTACCTCCTCGGTCTCGACGATGGGTGTTACAGTACCGCCGATATAGAGCTTCTCACCCTTAACGTAACCGTTGAATACGTTGATAGGAGGAGTACCAAGGAACTTTGCAACGAACAGATTGGTAGGATCGTCATATACATCCTGAGGTCTGCCGATCTGCTGGAGAATACCGAGCTTCATAACTACGATAAGGTCAGAAATGGACATAGCCTCTTCCTGGTCGTGTGTTACGAAGATAGTGGTAATTCCGGTCTCTCTCTGGATTCTTCTGATTTCCTCACGGGTCTGGAGACGAAGACGCGCGTCAAGGTTGGAGAGCGGCTCGTCGAGAAGAAGAACGCGGGGCATCTTTACAAGGGCTCTTGCAATAGCAACTCTCTGCTGCTGACCGCCCGAAAGCTCGCTGGGCTTTCTGTCCATAAGCTCATCAATCTGAACGAGCTTTGCCGCGTTGTAAGCGCGCTCGAGCATTTCTTCCTTGGTGAGTCTGTCCTCACCGCGAAGGTTCTGCAGAGGGAAGAGAATGTTCTGCTTAACGGTCATGTGAGGATAAAGCGCGTAGTTCTGGAAAACAAGACCGACTCCGCGGTTTTCAGCGGGAAGATCGGTAACGTCGTCCTCACCGAAAAAGATTTTTCCGCTTGTGGGAGCCTGCAGACCGCTTATCATATAAAGCGTCGTGCTCTTACCGCAACCGGAGGGACCGAGAAGACCGATGAGCTTGCCGTCCGGAATCGTGAAGGTAAAATCATTTACCGCCACAACCTCTCCGCCTGCCTTTTTGTTTCGGCTGGGGAAGATTTTCGTGAGATTTTGCAATACAACTTTCATTGGATTGTCCTTCCTAAAAATATATTAAATTTAAATTAGTCCGCGTAACCTGATTTTTCCGCCTTCTCCTGCGCTAAGCGCTTCTTATAGGCGAGAAGGTCCTCGTTGCTGTCAAATATCATCTGCGAGGCCATATCTATTACCACGGTGCTCGAGAGCTTGTCGTGGATTGCAGAGTTGGTGCTCGAGAAAATTATCATGCTTATCTGAGAAACCAAGAGTATAAAAATAAGTGTGATGTAGAACAGTCCGCCTGCTCCGAAAAAGAGAAGAAGAATGAACAGAACGGGCATCATTGTCTCAATGGTGAATTTACCGAAGATTGCCCTGACGAACAAAGAAAACCTCGTAGCCTTGACTCCCGTCACCTGCATAACTCCGATGCCGAAAATCTTCTTTCCGAGAGTTTGTCCGTTGCCGAAGAGCAGAGGTACCAGAAATTCGAGAACCACGAATGCAACGAGCAGTCCGAAGGTGACTATAATCAGCGTCAGATAAACGATGAGAGAATAGCAGTCCTGAAGTTCCTTGTCGGCCTGCATTATCTTGTCAACCTCTTCTCTGTATTTCAGCTCTTCCTCCGTGAGCTTTTCAAATTCCTCTTGAGTGATGTCGATTTTTATACCGTATTCCTCCTCGTAGTAGGTATAAAACTCGTCCATTTTCTTTGTATGTGTGTCAAATCCTAAAACGGTTGACATCAGCCAGGCAACTCCAACCGCGAGTATGCCGAGCAGAATAAAATCAAATAAATACGCCGAGATTCGTTTCCAGAAGCTCGCTTTTTGAAGGTCGTACATTCGGGCTACCTTTCCAAAATCTATCAGTTAATTAAAGCCGTCAGAAAGTCTTCCGCCTGCGCGAGCGGAATAATACATAATTAGACAGCTTCATTTTAGCACACTTTATTCCAAAATACAACCGGTTTTTATATTTTTCCACAAATTACGAACAATCGACATATTTGGGTGGCGTTTTTTATGACATTTATACAAATTCGTTTATTAAGCTGGAATAAAATAAAAAAAAGGCTGCTTCAATAACCTCATAGTGAGCGTATGAAACAGCCGTGAAATTAAATTTTGTATATTTTTTCCATTACCGAGCGAATTCTGTCGGCATCAACCTTCAGAACCTCTCTGTCATACGTCAGAAAGCCGTTTGTTTCGTCCTCGACGTCGGATATCTGCGTGTATACGAAGGCGGAAGCTCCTGAGCGAACTAGAGGTGCCACCTCGTTTTCAAAAAGCCTGACTACCGCGTCCTCAAATTCCTTGGCGGAGTTAAAGGTTTTATATCCGTAGTTCTTCTCGCCGAAAACGTGATTGGGAACGCGATAGGAATATCCGCCGTATTCGCTGATTACAAGCGGCTTTCCGTCGGGGTGCTTAACTTTCAGCTTCTTGAAGTAGATATGCCTTGAATCAACGTCGCTTTCCTTCTGCCTGAACCAGCCTGAGGTCGCGTCAATTATTCTCGTTCCGTCCTGCATTTTCAGCGCCCCGTATGCCTCGTCGGCAAAAAACTGTCCCCAGCCCTCGTTGAAAATTGTATAATACACCACCGACGGAGAATTGTAGAGAAGCTCACAGGTCGCCCTCATGGTTTCAAGGAATATTCTTCTTTCGTCCTTGTCCTTGTGCAGCTTTTTGTCAGAGAGCCTCTGTATGCCAACCGTAGGAAGCGCGGTATCACGGAAGAAGGAGTAGTCGCCGTTATTGACCATATCCTGAAAGACCGCCATACCGAGCCTGTCGCACAGATAATAGAAAACCATCGGCTCAATCTTTATATGCTTTCTAAGCATATTGAAGCCGAGAGATTTAGCCGTTTTTATATCTCTGATATAAGCGTCCACCGTAGCAGGCGTATAGATACCCTCGGGGAAGTAGCCCTGGTCGAGCAATCCGTTGAAAAGATATGGCTTGCCGTTGAGGCAGATACGGTTAACACCGTCGACCTCCATTACCTCAACCGTCCGTATGGCAAAGTAGCTCTTCACCTCGTCATCACCGCTCATCAGGATGAATTCATAGAGATAAGGCTCCTCGGGGCTCCAGGGGTGAATTTCATTTGGAACAATCTCCGTCCTGTCCCCATCAAATTCATAGACCTCGCCGCTTGACAGCCGCACGATCTTGTGCTTCTCGCCGCCGAAAACGACGAGCTCCACGCGGTCAGCTCTTGGAGTTATTCTGATAGAGGTGATGTACCTCTCGGGCACACTCTCGATCCACACCGACTGCCAGATTCCGCTGACGGGCGTATACCACATACCGCCTCTGTCCTCCCTCTGCTTTCCCCAGGGGAGTCTGTGGTCGAGGTCGTCATATACCTGTACCAAAAGCTCGTTCTCGCCCTCGGAAAGAGCGTCCGTTATATCGAAGGAAAAGGGAATATATCCGCCCTCATTCGAGCCAACTCTCTTTTCGTTGACGTACACGCGGCAAATCTGGTCAACAGCGCCAAAATGCAGAATAACGCGCCCTTTGTTAAATCCCTCCGGCAGAGTGAAAAATTTCCTGTACGAAAGCGGCTTTCCGAGAACCTTAACGCCGAGCCCCGACGCCTCGCTCTCAGGACAGAATGGAACGGTTATTTTATAACCGTACTCGCCCGAAAAATCCTCGGAAAAATCAAAATCCCATTCGCCGTTAAGACTCAGATAGCTATCTCTGACAAGCTGTGGGCGGGGATAATAACCGTGCGGAAGGTTACTGTTTTTCGATAAATCAAGCATATCACACCACGAAAAGAGTGAGAATAGTCAAGCCGAGGCACAGCGCGTACGCCGCGATAAATCCGACGTTGAGCACGGTCGCCCTTCGAAGCTCCTTGCCGCTCACCCATATTTCCTTTTCATTTTGTATTTTAATTTTCTTTCTGACAAGAACGACGATGAATGCCGCGATACCGCCAAGCAACATCAGAATCTCAAAGATACTGAACGCAGACAGAATGACGTTATTAATAATGTACGCACCCTCGTCGAGATAATAGCCGTTGGTCTCGAAAAATTTATCAGCCGTATATATCTCTTGCTCCAACGGAGCGAGCAGCATAGGCATAACGCCGCCGAGGAAGTTCAGTATCGAGTGAAGAATAATAGTGTAGTGTATTTTTCGGGTCGATGTATATACGTAGCCGAAAATCAGACCAACCGCGGTAGCATAGATAATCTGATAGATATTGCCGTGGAAAAAGCCAAAGCCAAGAGCCGACAGAATAATAGCAGCTCTGTCACCGAAAACCGACATTCTGTCGATAAATAGCTTTCTGAACATCAGCTCCTCGAATATCGGCGCGAATACGCATGCCATCAGAGATGTCAAAACAAGCTCTCCGCCGGAAACCAGAGCATCAACGCTGTTTTCGGGAGTGCTTCCGAGAACATAGCCGAAAAACGAGCCGATCGAATTACTGATTAACGCTCCAAGGAGCATTGCCGCCTCGCTGATCAATATCAGAATGAAGAATTCGTCCGCGCCGAGCTTTCTTTCTTTAATGTCAGCACGCTTTCTCATATTCCTTGTCATAATGAAGAATACGGGAAAGGCAATAACGTATTGCGCGACAATATTTAAAACAACAGAAAAAGCAGAGTACCCCTCAATAAGCGCCTCTCCCGGTGCGAGAAGTAAGCTGAGAGTAGCGATAACAGAGCCTATGCCCTGGCTAATTATAAGATAGAGGAATATAGATAGATGCAGTCTTGTAGAGCAAGCCTTTGCCGCCTTTGCATTATCAACCTCAAAATTATAGGTAGAACTTGCCGAATAGCTTATCTCAGGGTCAAAATACACGACCTGTTCGTCGCTTGTATCCGTGCCTGAGGTAGTCTGGTCCGCTTCGGAAAAAGCATCAACTTCGGTGCTTTTTTCAGTAATCCCAACGTTTTCGGTGTCATTGTAGTTGTTTTCGTAGTCCATAATCCACCTCCGAGATTATTTTACCATCATTAGTTGAATAAATCAATATGTAAAAAGGAAAACAAGCTGAAAATTCGAAAGAGGTCTTGAAAAACTCCCATCGTTGTGCTAAAATACTAATATCTTTGCTTTGGGGGTGATACTGTGTTTTCCGTGGGATTTGACAACGATATGTATTTGAAGCAGCAGTCGAAGAAGATTAAGGAGAGAATCTCTCTTTTTGGAGAAAAGCTTTATATCGAATTCGGCGGCAAGCTTTTTGACGACTTCCACGCCTCGCGCGTGCTCCCGGGCTTTGCCCCTGACAGTAAGATTAAAATGCTCGTCGAGCTGAAGGACGAGGCTGAAATAATTATAGCTATCAACTCGGGCGATATAGAGAAAAATAAGGTCAGAGGAGACCTCGGTATTACCTACGACCTTGACGTCTTGCGTCTTATAGACGCATTTCGCGGAAACGGACTTTTCGTCGGCTCTGTTGTTATGACAAGATACAAGCCAAGCGAGCTTTGCGACGCCTTCAGAAACAAGCTTCTCAACCTTGGAATAAAGGTATATAAGCACTACGCCATAGACGGCTACCCGCACAACGTTCCGCACATTGTATCCGAGGAGGGTTTTGGCAGAAACGAGTATATTGAAACAACCCGTCCAGTCGTTATAGTCACAGGCCCCGGTCCCGGCTCGGGGAAAATGGCGACCTGTCTCTCGCAGATATATCACGAGAACAAAATGGGAGAAAAATCGGGATACGCGAAGTTTGAAACCTTCCCGATATGGAATCTTCCCCTCAATCACCCGGTTAACCTTGCATACGAGGCGGCAACAGCCGACCTTGCCGATGTCAATATGATTGACCCCTATCATCTTGAGGCGTACGGACTCACAGCAGTGAATTATAACCGCGACGTTGAGGTATTTCCCGTCCTGCGCGCTATCCTTAATAAGATTCTCGGCGAGTGCCCCTATAAATCCCCGACAGATATGGGTGTCAACATGGCGGGGAGCTGTATAGTTGACAATGATGCTGTCACCAAGGCGGCAAGGCAGGAGATTATAAGGCGTTACTATAACTCGCTGTGCGCTATCAGAAAGGGAGGCGGCAGTGAGGTTGAGAGGGATAAAATTGAGCTTCTTATGAGAAAGGCGGGCTGTGACCCCATTCTTGACAGGCTCTCTGTTACCGCCGCGCTTGACAGAGCAGAGGAAACGGGAGCTCCCGCAGTAGCTATCGAGCTGAACGACGGCAGAATAGTCACGGGAAAGACATCGGCGCTCCTCGGAGCATCCTCCGCCGCGCTTCTTAACGCCCTGAAAACTCTCGCAGGGATAGAAAAGGAAACGGAGCTTATCTCTCCTGAAATCCTTGAGCCGATACAGACTCTAAAAACCTCACACCTCGGCAACCACAACCCCAGACTTCACACGGACGAGGTGCTTATAGCTTTAGCTATATCCGCTGTCAATAACCCCGCCTCAGCTTCTGCGATGAGTGTTATCGGAGAACTCAAGAACTGTGAGTGCCATTCAACAGTTATACTCTCGCAGGTAGACTCGGATACCTTACGAAAGCTGGGAGTCAACCTCTCCTGCGAGCCGAGATACCAGACGAAAAAGCTGTATCACAGGTAATTCACCTGCGCCTATTAACGCGCTTAATAGTTTAAAAGCCCCTCTGACGAGGGGTTTTTGTTTTGCTTGCGAAAATATGGAAAAATCAAAGTTAAATCATAGAAAGGGGTGAGAAAAATGTAATTATCAAATCTTTTTAAGAAAAAATATCGAAAGGAGAAAAAATATGTTTGATATATATGGAAAATACACGAGCGCCAGAGTTTACTCCGATATATGTGACGGGGAAGCGCAGTCACAGATATTCGACCTGTGCAACCACCCGGTGTATGAAGGTGCGAAAATCAGGATAATGCCCGACGTCCACGCGGGAGTTGGGTGTACCATTGGCACAACCGTCTATATGGATAGAAAAGCGGTTATACCTTCAATCGTTGGCTCGGATATCGGTTGCGGTGTTTTGACAACCGTTTTTGAGCTTGACACAGAGCCAAATTATCAATCGCTTGATAACTTTATAGTCGAGAATATACCCTACGGTATGAATATCAGAAAGCGTTCGCACCCGGAGCTTTCAAGAGCCGTTAAGAGGCAGATAGGTGAGCTTAAGGAGCGACTTTCTATGTATAAGGTTGGCGATGCATTTGTCAATTCGGTCGGAACTCTCGGAGGCGGCAACCACTACATAGAGCTTGGCTTGCTTGATGATGGAAAATACGCCCTTTCCGTTCACACGGGGTCGCGCGGACTTGGAAAATGCGTAGCGGAATATTTTGGTGATGTTGCAAAGAACTATTTGCATACGAACAATATCACTGGTGTCAACAGAAGTTTACCATATATTGAGGGAGACGACTATGACTCATATATAACCGAGATGCTTGTCTGCGCTGATATGGCGGCTGAAAACAGAAGACTTATCACCCTTGATATACTGAAATTTCTTGGCTCAAAGCCCAAAGAGAGCTTCGATACTGTGCACAACTATATTGAGGTGCACAGAGGCGGAGGTATCACAGTGAGAAAGGGAGCTATAAGCGCCAAGGAAGGACAGCTTGTAGCAATTCCCCTGAATATGCGCGACGGAGTCCTTATTTGCAGAGGTAAGGGAAACACCGAATGGAATTATTCCGCTCCCCACGGTGCAGGAAGACTTCTTTCAAGAGCTGAAGCCAAGCAGGTTGTCTCTATGACAGAATATGAGGATAGCATGAAGGGAATCAATACCTGGTCTGTCCTCCCGTCAACGCTCGACGAAAGCCCCCTTGTGTATAAGCCCTGCGAGGTGATTATGGAGCAAATCGAGGATACCGTTGATATACTTTACCGTGTCAGACCTCTTTACAATTTCAAGGCAAGGGGACTTTAATCTTTATCTATTGATTTTTGTAGAAATATGTGATACAATACTGTTGAAATAACGATAGGAGTATAATATGGCACGCCTTTTAAGCTTTTTTATAATTTCACTTGCGTTACTCTCCGTATCAATACTGATTGCCGTATTGATGCACGTCAGCTCCAAGCGAAAAATCAACAAGGGAATATATAACCAGCACGTTACAGTCACCCCATTCCACGTGCTTACCGTCGGCTTCTTCGCCGCCGCTCTCGTGCTTCTTTATCCGCTTGTCAGAATCAATATGTCGATTAACGACGGAATGTCTTTCGTTACCGCTATTTTCGTGTCGATACAGAGCACGCTGCAGCTTTTCACCATCGATGCCGATTTTGGTATCGTTGATTACGCGCCCTTCTTTGAGAGCGAGGCGCTTTACTACGCATACACCTTCTACGCGTCGCTCTTACACGTTGCCGCGCCCGTATTTACCGCGGGAATCGTCCTCTCCTTCTTTAATAACGTCAACGCGTATCTCAGCTTCTACGTCTTCAGATTGCCCTCAAATATCTATCTTATATCCGACCTCAACGACCGCTCGGTTGCTCTTGCCGAGGACATTATCACGACCTCGAAAAAGAGAGGCGAAAGGTGCATAGTTGCCTTTTCCGACGTCTTTGACGAGAACGAGAATGAAGAAGTATACGAGCTCTCAATGCGCGCCAGAAGGCTTGGCTGTATCCTTTTTGCCAAGGATATTAATGAGATTCGTATGCGACCGAGCTTTGGCTCCTCAATATCGAGAAAGGTCTACTTTATCAGCGAAAACGAGGATGAGAATATTAAGCAGGCTCTTACTATGATTACCGCTTGCCGCATGCCCAAGACCTCAAAGAGAGACCCCAAAAAGCAGATCCCCTCTGTATATGATACGAATAAAACAGAGTTTTACGTTTTCGCCCGCAGCGCTGAAAGCGAGGTGCTCCTCAATTCTATTGACAACGGTAATATGAAGGTCAGAAGAATTGACGAAAACCGTAACTTCGTTCTTCGCACCCTGAAGGATTACCCAATATTCTTTGACGCCCTACCTCCTCTTGAGGGTAGCAGAAATAAGCGTCTTAATATAGTCGTCGTTGGTATAGGTATGATAGGCACCGAGCTTGTCAAGGCTCTTTCCTGGGTCGGACAGATGTACGGATACGAGCTCAACGTCCATATTTTCGACGGCGAGCCAAACGTTGAAGAGAGGCTTGCGGGTATCGCTCCTGAAATGATTGAAATGAATGCCGCTAACCGCGGCGGAGCGCGCATTGAGGGAGAGCCCTATTACGTATTCCACTATTATGACGGCATCGACGTCAAGACCAACGAGTTTTTGAAGCTTGTCGACGGTATTGGCGATGTTTCCACAGTGTACGTCACCCTTGGTGACGACGAGCTTAATATAGAAACCGCTATGCGTATGCGTATGCAGTTTGAGAGAGCAAAAATAGTTCGCGGAGGCCATATTCCGAAAATCTTTGCGGTAGTTTACAGTGAGATAAAGAACGATATCATTTCCTCGCACAACGGACTTCGCACGATTAAGGGCGAGGACTACGGCATCACGCTTATCGGTAGCCTTCGCTCCTCCTACACTCTTTCTGCGATTGAGCAGAGAAGCATAGAGGAAGCAGGACTTGCCTGCCACCTTAAATGGTCGGGCAGCGACGAGTCGAAAAAGAGCGATACCAACAGCTACAACAAGTATGAATATTACCGTCGCTCCTCGATGGCAGAAGCGCTCCACGCATATCTGCGTGGCAGAATAGGTCTTATCCCGGGTCTTATCAGTCCCGAGGTCGACGAAAAGATTTACGAGCACGAGCACTGCAGATGGAACGCATTTATTCGCTCTGAGGGATATGTATACGCCCCCGAAAAGAGCGACCTTGCCAAAACGCACAAGAGCCTTCGTCCCTATATGGAATTGCCCGATAGCGTCAGACTTCTCGACCAGATAGTTATCACCGAGATAATGGACGATTAAGGTATTAATTCACAGATAAGTCAAAACAACAGAAAATAGAAGCCTACCTTCCGGAATACAGGAGGGTAGGTTTTTATTTGATATATAGAATAATAAGTTCTTCATATGAGCGAGCTCGACGCGTGCTTCGCGGCGTATGCGAACCCTGCGCCTTACGGCGCAGGGACGAAGACCGACCTCGGAGCGAAACAAAAATGGACACCCACAAGGAGTGTCCATTTTTGTTTGGCGCAGAGGGAGGGATTCGAACCCTCGTGTGGTGTTATCCACAAACTGATTTCGAGTCAGCCCCGTTATGACCTCTTCGATACCTCTGCATAT
>JAEIGA010001806.1_pt1 | contig 33896 bp, 36 predicted proteins | sample 9270691 | NCBI WGS metagenome assembly JAEIGA01 (sample SAMN17057246, study PRJNA624740) | gut metagenome | biome: biome; isolation source: fecal sample | host: Bos grunniens | place: China: Xizang | collected 2019 | reverse complement strand
GCATAAATTCTTATTACTGTACTTTCAGAGGTACCAAATTCTTCTGCTATCTGCGCATATGATTTACCGCTTTTCTTCCTCTGCGCGTTCAATTTATCAAGAATTGCAACATTTTCGTCTATCAATTTTTTTACACTCCTAATTATACCAAATAATGTGGTTTGCGTTAAAGCATATATCAAAATCTAGTATGTCCTTCAAAAAATGACAGTATAAAAATAAAAAATTGACAACCCGAATTTCAAAATATGAAACCCCCTTGCAAATATTGCTATTGTCAACCTTCCCTTTTTTTGATAAATTATGCTCACGATCTTTAACATATTATATCACGAAAGGAAAAAACAGTCAAATGACAATCAAACACTTAAAACAAATCATTGAGGACCTTACAGACGACACCGTAATCTTAATTGAAGAAACGGACATTAACGAGGTGGAAACCATAAACATTCAAATCCACTCAGATGGGCGATGTCATTTGATATTGAGTGCGTTGGAATAGGGGGAAAAAGAAGGGGGCAGCAAAGCTGCCCTTTTGTTGTGTTACAAACAATACAAAGAACCATCCCCTATGTTATCCAACTACTCACCATAGGATTTGCAGTTTGTTTTCACAATATATCTGTGTTCTCCATTCACCAAAGGTGACTCACCATAAGTACATTCAATACCTTCAAAGATATAAGGGTTATAATTTTGATATTTTTCAGTTTGTAATATTTTCCAAACCGAATCAACATCATCGTCCTTGATTTCAGAATTTAGTGCCTTACAAAAATCTCTAAAAATTGGTTGGATAGTTGTATCGTTAGCGGCTTCATCATTATAATCGACAAATATTCCATTATTGCTTGTTGCAGAAATCCTAATCCAAACTCCGTTGCAAGAAATGTTTGCAGTGAAATTATATGCTCCATTTTGGACCATCTCCGGAGTAATTGGATATTCAGCAATAGTATTATAGTCCGTCAACAACTTATTAATATGTTTATTGTTATGATATTTAACAACAACTTTTTCTTCTAATTTGGGTGTAACTAATTGTTCACTGTCGCTAGCGGACACTCCATTATCAACTTTTGCCTCATAGGTGCTGTCAGGAATGTTATTATCAATATTCGGCTTTTCATCATAATTTGATGTCCCAACTACAAGAACAAAAATCCAAAGTATTACGATAAGCACGATTTTAACAACTGGTTTTATCTTCTTGTTTTTTGCAATAATGATTGTTAGTGCAATCGGGAAAAAGATAATTCCCAGAATTATCTTCCAAATTGAAGGTTTCGCACCACAAGGAGTCTGTTCTTTTGTGTTATTGTCTATATTATCAAACATAAGTTTTTTCCCTTTAGTATTTTTTTTTGTATTATACACCCACTCCCTTTATTTGTCAATTTTCTACAAAAATAAAGGCAGCCATTTGGCTGCCTTTTGTGGTGTTAATTTTCTTTATTTAAAAAATAATCCCCTTCATTATACCTAACATCAAGAAATCTTATTCTTAATTTTGTTTCGCTAACAATGGTTATTTGTGCGGGGTAATAATATCCACTCCTAAAGCCTTCTACTTGAATTGTTTTTTCATCAATGAATTCCATCTTAAATTCATCAGTTCTACTTAATAACGAGGACTCAAAAACATTTGTAAAAATCATTTTTTCGCAATTAAAATAAAATTTATCATATGGATTACTAATACCGCCTTCACTTGTCCAAGCACTATTTGAATTAACAATCTCTTTAATATTTAAGTTGGATGGCACAACTTGAGGTTTTTTATCAATTTCTGAGTCTTCAATTACTATTGTGGGCCTAACTCCATATTCATCGTCACAGCTTTTTGTATCAATTTTTTCATCAAAATAAACCCACTGATATGTATCTACTCTGTAATATCCACTAAGCCAATAATTTTTTTCCAATTTAACAAAATCAGGTGTATTCTTGCACATATAAGGCCTACCTGACACTGTGACAGATTTTTCAAATCCAAGGCTATACAAATCATCTTTATCAATGATTCCAGATTTTTTTATGGTGTATCCCTTATCTTCTAACCCGTCAACAAACTTTTTTACATAACCCTCTACCAAACTACCTTCATAATTATGTGCTTCATCATATGGGCGCTCACTATCGGAAAATGTTGTTGTGGCTATATTCTTTTGCGCTAGTAAATATAATTCGTTATTTTTTTCAATTTTATAAATATTGAATTTTACATCCCCTAAAACAACTTCATCACCAACATTATATTGTTTTGTATCGCTATTATTCACAATGTTGCCGTCTGTGTTTTCAGGGGTAGTGGTTGGCGTAGAATTACTAGTAGCCGTAGTGATATTATCCTCTTCAATATTATTATCTAAATTTACTGTATCATCGCATCCAACAAAAGAAACTACCATAATTATTAATAAAACAAATACTAAAATTTTTCTCATTAATTTTCTTCCTTAGTTGCCTATTTTTTTATAAAGCGCCTGGAATATTTCAAATGGTTCTCTCCAGTGTTCATAATAACGCATTATAACATTTGCGGTTGGCAAACCCTCTTTCTTTAAGTCGTGATAATGTGGTATAGGTTTCCCAGATTTCACATACTCCGAAATGATATCATCTACTTCTTGTTTTGTATATTTGAATTTTTTAGTTTTTATTACCGTAATATCAAAAAGTTTTGCAAATTCATCAAATGACTTATATCTGCCACGGATAACGTCTATGCCATAAGGGAATGTTTCAAAAAAACTTTCTCTAGACTCCACTATGCGTTCCTTGCCATCAAAGTACAATTCAACAGCATCCTCAACTTCTTGTGCAGATACAAAAATATTTTTAGCCGTAACTGATCCTACACTTTTTTGATATGTAGGCATATCACCAAAGAGTCTATATATGGCAGACATTGGCGGTAGTCCATTAGAACTAATACAATCCCTTTGCGTCAACTTACCATTGTTTTTACTAACAAACTTTTTACCCGCATCAATCGCTTCTTCTTTCGTCCAAATGCCGTGAGCATCAATATCGCAAATCCCTTGTTTTATTTCGGTAAAATTTGTATATTCGGGATAATAGCGCAGTATGCAGTTAATAGATGGTAATCCGTTTTCTTTTCTTATATCTTTTTGCGTAATCTTTCCATTTTGTAAAATAAAATTTTTTAACGCTTCAGCTATATTCTCTCTATTCCAATTTAAAGATATGTCCGTAATTCCAAATGCTTTTTTTAATTCATTAAGCGTTCCATAGTATTTAATAACATAAGTGATTCCTGGCAAATGGTTATACTCGCGACTAAAATCTATCTGACGAATATCTCCTTTTTCTTGAATGAAATTCCCAACAATATAATCAAATTTTTCTTTAGTCATTTTGTTGTCCGCATTGTCTTGTGGAACATAAACGGGTTTTGCAACATCTTCACTAAATGATTTACCACTTAAAAATTGGCGAGCCTTTTCTTCCATAACAATATCTTTTAATTCTTTATCACTTTTCTTCAAGTTGCACTCTACACACAAAATTTGACAATTTTCCAGAGTAGAGGTTCCCCCTTTGGCGTAAGGGATGATGTGGTCAAAGTGACACTCTCCAATAGAAAATATTTGTTTTCCGCACAATTCACATTGAATTTTCCCGTTGTTCTTTTCTAAATTTGATTTTACAACACCAAACTGTATCGCCTCAGAAAAATATCTTCCTGCCATCTATATATCTCCTTATGTTAGCCTTTTGCATTTTTAATATTATAAATCCTTTCCCTTTATTTGTCAATTTTCTACAAAAAAAGTCAAAACTCGTAATAGACTGTTCAAGGCTTTGGCTGTATAATACTGTTAAAATTTAACAGAACGGAGAAAGACAAATGAAAGCAACAGGAATAATACGTAGCATTGATGCCCTTGGCAGAGTGGTTCTGCCCATTGAACTGCGCAAAACATTCGGCCTTGAACCAGGCTCACCGGTGGAGGTGTTTGTTGCCGATAACGGTATTTTTCTGCAAAAATACGAAAGCGCCTGCACCTTTTGTGGCACTTACGAAAATTTAATACCGCATCACAACAAATGGATTTGTAGCAAATGTAAGGATGAGATTGCAGAAAAATAAGGGGAGCAAATACTCCCCTGTTTTTTATTAATTATTCGTTCTTATCCTTATTGCAAATAGGACAAGGTTCTTCACTTATCATATTGCCACATTTATCACATTTCCATTGATGGCTGGAAGTATTGTTTGTAGTATATGTAACACTTTGATTTGTGGACCTATCTTTGCCTTGTTCAACTAAAATATCGCTATTTTCAATTAACTGACCAAAGCCGTACAAAGTAAGTGATGACAACCAAGAACTTAAACTACCAATAATCATAATTATAAATCCTGTTAAGGCAGTATCTTCATCACCAAACATAACCAAACCCGTTATAATTGAAAAAATAATACCTATCCAAGCAACTGTTGCTGCAAGACCTTTAATTTTACTTCCAATATTTTCAAACATAATTATTTTCTCCTTTTATTTTTGGTATTATATAACTTTTCCTCAATTTTTCAAATTTTCCATTTTAATCAGGATGATATCACAAGAAAAAAGCCTCAGAGAATAACTCCGGGGCTATGAAAATCAGCACATCAATAATTGCATCTTTTCTTCAAAAATGCACTTTCATATGCTTCTTTTAATGTAGAGATAGCTTCATTAACATCATTAAAATTAAGCACTATCTCCTTGTGGGATTCAAGGATGTATATTGTTGTTAACTCAGAAGGGTTAGGCGTGTCTCTAAAAGCAAAGTTATTGAGCATTCTTTCAGTTAAAACACTTGCTGCAAGACACGTACTATCAACCGTATCATCATTAATTTTTGCAAATAGAAAAGCCTCCGCAATCAACTGAATGTACTCCTTATCAAGACATTTTTCCGCTGAATGCTCTAACAACAATGAATAAGTTTGGGAAAAGGCATTCTCAAACATTTCAAATTTAAATTTTTTATTCTTGCTTATTTCTAAACAAAGGGTTTGCCAAGTTTCTTTAAGTTCATTCATCGTGCTTTTCTTGATTTCCATAATATTCAACTCCAAATATATTTTTTATGCTTATTCAGTGTTAGTGAACGGCATAAAGGGGACAATTAAATATCCCCTTGTCACCTTCTTGCCACACAGAACAATCACATTTAATTTATTTGTTTTCAACTATCTTCTTAACAAATTCGTATGCTTCCTCATTCTTAGGTGTGAATTGCATAATTTTCTCCCCTTTGAAATTAAAAGTAAGTAATTTACCCTTCTTTTCTTCAAATGCAGAAATATCGGTAAACGGATATAATATAGATTCCTGATAGCGTTCTACTTTATCGCCAACTCGTTTTTCAAGTTTTAAAACTATTACAAAACAATTCTGATATCCGTATACATCGCAATTTTCAAGTGGTGTCAGACCACGATTTCCCTGACCGTATTCCATCTGGCCTTGTCCTAAGAAATACGAGCGTTCCTTTTCAACAAGAATAGATGCATTCAAATTTTTTACATCATTCTTTTGACGAACCATTTCCGGAAATACAACAGTGTCGTCTAATACGATCTTGTACTTAACAGTGGCTTTTTTCATTATGATTGGACCCAATCCTTCAAAGGAATAGGAAATCACATTGTTATTAGTGAATACAACATCATCCATTCCCACTGCGGAAATAAGTGCGTGATCATCATACACAATGAAATCACCAATGTTTTCAATGCGTCCGTAGTAGTTTGTGCTGTTTTTTCTGCCTGTTTTTACGATGAAGCTTTTAACCCCATTAAAAAACTTAACTAAGCCCTTCTTTGCTTTGTCTATAAATTTTTCTTCATTCTGATTAATATCTTTGCTCATTTTAAATACCTCTTTTTCTTATTGTTAATATATGATTATTAAAATTAATCAATAGGATAACCATTAGTTGTAAAGGGTGTTTCATCACAACTCATAGCTTCACGGGATAATGGGTATTGATCTTCGTACAAGAGAAAACCAATGCCGTATTCATCCTGGCGATTTCTTGTAATGTATTCTTCACGTTTTGCAACGGCACTTTCGCCTACAAGGTAAAGGTACTGAATTTCCACCCATTTTGCCATACCTTCATAAATAAGCAGGCGCTTATTCTTGGGGCATTTTGGGAAACCTTTTTTATTATCCCAATGGGTGTACTGCCAAATATGAGTTAATTCGTGGGCAAATGTTGCAATTAAAGAAATGCGTGGTGCACCGTTTTCTAAGATGATGCTATATTTTTTATTTTTGTTAATAGCAACACCAAGAATCAAGATGCTTTGTGAATCCCTTGTACCTAACGGCACGCCAACCTTCTTTTTAAGCTTACGCTCATCAACCACTTCAATAGAAATTGGAACGTCAATGGTAGCACCAAAGAATTGTTCCATATTATCCATAACGCGTTGACAGATTTCTTCAACCTCTGCCTTTGTTTTTACTATAGTATTACTACAATTAGAACAACGCAAACGGCCATCAGGCATACGATAAAACTCAACGCCTGAAATTTCTGCACCACAATATGAGCAGTACATTTGGTTAGGCTTATTTTCAGTATTAACAAAGCTTTCGGCACGATTTTTGCCAACGCGAGCTTGTTTAAGTTCGCCACCATCAAAGCCTATTTCTGTTAAGAAAGCCATTGTGCCTTCTAAATCAAGTGGAGTGCTACGCTTACCTTCACGATATTTTAAATAGTATCTTTCGTGGTAAGGAATAGCTTTAAATTCGGTTTGCGAAGATGTTTCCGCAACAGGTGTTGTTTCTTCTTCTACAGGAGTTGCAACTTCTTCTGTTGGTGTATCTTCTAATAAGATATTATTTTCACTCATCCTCGCGCACCTCCTCTTCGTTTACTGTTGGCTCTTCCCCATTGTTTTCAACGGGTGTTTCAATAACTTCTTGATTAGTTTCTTCAGTTTCCTCCGTAGGAATTTCGGTTTCTACGGATTCTTCTTTTTTAGCGGCTTTTTCCGCTTTGCGTGCTTCTTTGGCTTCTTTCTTAGCCTTTTTCTTTTCTTCCCTTGCTGCTTTCTTTTCAGAAAGTGATGCACGCATCCTTGCAAACAAACCTAATTTTTTGGGTTTATCTTCAGGTTGTTCTTCGGCTGGCTCACTAACATCTTCAGTTTCTTCCACAGTTTCTTCAGTGGCTTCTTCAACAGTTTCTTCAGCAGTTTCTTCCACAGATTCTTCGATTTCCTTAGTTTCTGCTTCTGTCTCTTCTATGGTTTCTGTATTTTCAATTTCTTCTGATGTTTTAGCAATTTCTTTAGTTTCCTTTTCAGCAAGCTCTTTTTCTTCGATAGCTTGATGACGTTTTTTCATTTTTTCATCAAATTCTTTTTGCGAGCAGCGAACCCATTTGCCATTCACAAATTTATGGGGGGTTCCGTAAATCATCATATAATCTTGTTCAGGAACCACTACATCCTGGGGCTCATTTTTCTTTTTCTTAAATAAGCCTTTAAACCAACCACCGATTTTGCTAACTGTTTTCTTAATCCAATCGCCAACCTTACCGAAGAAGCCTTTTTTCTTTTCAGGCTCTTGTTCTTCTTCCGTAGCGCTTTCTTGCACTTCTTCAGTAGCATTTTGTGCTTCAATGCTTTGAACGATTAAATCATTATTCCAAGCAAGGTAATCAGCAATTATATTTAAGATACGTTTGATATTACGTTCAACTGCAATTAGTAAACCAATATCAAGTTGACTATCTTCAACGATGAAAATGCACTTATCAGCGTTTTCAATGCCTTCATTTAATTCAAGGCTATAGGTTAACGGTGCATCGTATTTGCCGGGAGTAATTGCCGAAATAAATGCTTGGTTATCTGCAAACAACGTTACAAATGCTTCGTTTAAAAGGTTTGTAAGCGTCATACGAACTGAATCTGTAAAAGCATCACCAAACTTAGAGAAATCAAATTTTAAGATCTGCTTATGGTGATATTCGCGTTTGGGAACGCCATTAACGATAATCAAATCACCGTTATCAAAATCGTTATAGGCACCTAACTTCCAATAACCAGGTGTTTCAACGCTAAAATCTGCAAACTGATAGTGGATATCAATGTTGTTTACTGACTTTAACGCGCCCATAGAAGTTGCATCTTCAATATTCTTAATTGAATAATTACGAACTTGGCGATATGCTAATCTGCCACCAATATGTTCAGATGCACGGCGTACTAAAATACGATTATCTGCTGCAGTAGAAATCATTTCATAATATTTACCGTTAAGGGTAAAGAATTGACCAGGCATATACTTTTGATGTACGTGCCCCTTTAATTCCGTACCGATGTAAACATCCTTGCTTTCTTGTTCTGCAATGTAACTGGCGTGCTGTAAATCATCTAAAATAATACGAGAAAAATCTGCATTTTCTATTGTATAAACACTTTCAAACTTGCCTGTTTCAATACTGTATTCTCTCTTAAAAAGAATTGTTGATTTCTTTTCAAATGTTACTTTTTTGCCTTCACTATCTGTAACAGATAGGATTGGGGTACCATACTTATCTGCAAGTTCTTCTTGCCCAAAGATAACACAAATTTCCCTCCAAATTTCAGTGATGGGGTCCTTTGTGTCAAGATTAAGCATAACTAATTGCCTAAGTAAAGCTTCTTCTTGTACTGAATCAATGCAAAGTAATAAGCACAAGGATAAAATGGTATTTCTTTTTGTGCGAGCATAGTCAGCGGTAATATATGGGATTGCTTTAGCATCTGCTGTAAACATTTCTGTATTAGTAGCCATATATTCGCGCAACATATATTCTGAAGAAATAACATTTACAAAACCTTGTTCTTCTGCAATAGTTGCAAAGTTTCTTCTTGTTTCAAACAAGTTATTCCTATCATCTTCAACGGTAATAAATGAATAATCGCTTACCCTTTCATTACACATATTAAATGAGGTTTGGAATCTATTATCAAAGGTTTCCTGGTTAGTTGGAAGCTGTGCATAACCAAGTAAATCGTAATAATACTGTTTAGCAATCCAGTGGGCATCTAATACAGGGAAAACTTCCCCACCATACCAAATGGTCTTTTTAACTTGATTTTTCAATGCAACCATAGAAAGTTCAGTACCAACACCTAAACACCTGGAAACGCCTGGCAAAATACGATGTTGTAAGTAATCATCGTCTGCCGTCCAGTACATATAGGAACTCATACCGTGTGGGTATTCGGTAGCAGAAACTTCAGTTATATTTGTCATTAAAATATGCGAAAGTGCATCCACTAAACCATCACAGTTACGATCAATTGAGCAGAATGTAATATCCTTTTCATTACCACAACACTTTATCAGTAAATTTAAACCAATCTGTGCGGTAGTAACTAATCTTGATGGTTCAACAATAATAACAAATGAAACCTTTTTTAAGAACAATAAATTGTTTTTGTGAATTTCTAAATCGTGAACACCTGAACGGGATATAATACCGATGTCAGGTAATTCATCTTCATTCATCTTTTTGCCGTTAAGCACTGCAATTTTCCACAAGTCTGGTACATTAGAAACTGCCTGCATACCATTTGCGGACCACTGCATTAAATCGTCTTCAGTACCGTGCCTACCAAGTATAATAAGTATTTTTCCACCGGTAAGCAATTCGCGATTCATCGCATAGAAAACATAGGGATTAAGCTTATCGTAAAATGGTGTATTAAACAAAAGACTTTTACCTGTTGCCAAATCATAGCCACAACGAACATAGTCAACGTTTGGTTTAAGACCTGTTACCATTTTTCTTCTGATAAAAGAAGAATAGTTATTGCCAATATGGCCACCATTTTGTTCAAGGCTAGCTAAGATATCTTCTATCGCGCTACCAGAAGCAACATTATTATTAACAGTTGTTCCTTCTGCAGAAAGTTTATCACCAAATAAGGCTTTTAAAGGCTTTCTCAAAAGAGGATACATAACCATTCGGCGCGAATTATCCACTTGCATTGTAAGAGAAGATTTGCGCTCATCCATCTCTATACCATCAATATAGAAAGCCATTTCACCGATTATGATAACTGCAAAAACAGGATAAAACGGTGCGCTTACCAAGTTGCTCATACACAAGCCACAGGAAATAAGCATCACAAGACCTGAAACAAAGCAGCTACCAAAGTAGGCTGTTTTAATAAAGGTGCGTGCTTGACCAAAGTGGTTTTTGATATACCAAGTTTCATCTTCCTCATCGTAATTGTAGAATAATTCTACAATTGAACCTACAAACGAGCTTCTGTTAATTTTTGTTTTAGCAATAATTGCAGTTATAATTCGTTTTACAATTATGTAAAGCAAAAGTGCTGCAGTATTAAACAATACTAATTCAAAATATACACCGAAACTTGTATAAAGATTTTCAAGAAAATCACCGATGAACGATAAATATTTTATTTTATCAAACAATGCTACAAATTTAAGGAAATATGTTGTAATGAGTTCTGATATTTTACTTAAAAATATCAAAAGAACTATGCTATACACAATCGCAAAAACAGGCATAATATACTGTTTACTGCGTTCTTCCTTTTTAGTGTTTGCCTTGCTATTAAAGAATGCAAAAAGTATGAATGGAAGGAAGGATATAACTAAAACTATAAAAAATATACCATTAGGTTTCATATATACCCTCCATTCTTACTGTAATCTTTGTAATATAGCTTGAGGGAACCGTTACAAAGTTACCATTGCTAATAAATTCAATTTGCCTTTCATCACCTGCTAAAAATGGTGCAGGATATGAATATTCCTTCGCCACATCAAAATCATAATCGTATGGACGTGACATTGTTTCATCACAGAAGGAACGATCACCAAAGTAATCGCCATAGCCTTCTAAAAGCAATGCACGTTTTTTACGAATATCTTCTTGATGTTTTCTGCGCACACGAAGGCTCTTAGTGTATTCATCCAAATTCTTCTGTGCATAATTTTGAACTGCGTGTCCTCTGCGCACATTATACGAAGCGCTTAAATACTTTGAGAACTGTTCTAATGCCGAATGAATATCACCTAAAACTTCACGGGCAACGTTGTTGTAATTTCTTACCGCATTCAAAATTGAAGAACGTAAGAAGAACAAACTAACAAACAAAATAATTGCCAATGCAATGATTGCAACACCGGTTATTCCAATAGCAGTTGCTGTGGTTTGCGGTGTATTATTGTTAGCAAAAAGGAAAGGTAAAAAGCATATTATGTATAATCCTATACATATAGCACTTAAAATACCTACCGTCTTTTTAGTCATACGGCGGTTAATTACCTTTTTAACCTCTTCTGATTCCTTTTCTAATCGCTGAGTATAAGCAGAAATATCTGTAAGGTCAGGCGGAATAGATGCGATCATTGTGTCCTCTGCAGAATTGGTATATTCCTTAATATCTTCAATTTGAAGTGGAGTTAAACGACTGATATTAACATCCGTAATCTCACAAGAAGATTGCATTTGCCCTACGCTTTTCTTAACGGCACGGGCGCGTTGTTTAGCAATATAAGCAAGTGCCTTTTGTGAAACGTTATAATCAGTATTCCACTTATGATGTTCGTTATCAGGACTATCATAAAATAATCCGTAATCCTTTTCCGCAATAACCTTTTCCATATCACAGGACTCATCTAAAAGAACAGGTACGTCCTTAGATGTACAGAAAAGAGCCTCTGCTGCCTTATCGGTTAAATCAGCAGGAATTTCACCTTTAATCTTTTCCATTTCATTTTCAATAACTTCAAAAGTTGTAGCCAACTTTTTATCATAGGAAGTTACCAAAGTGCATAAAGGTGAATCATCAGTTTCAGCATCTAATTGATACAATCTGCGTGCTTGCATCGCACTACCCGGAATTGGGTTAGAAATAAATATCAATATAGTGGCAAGAAAACGAATATAATCCGTGCGGAAATCTCGGTGTGATTGCGAAAGCATATCAAACACCATAAAGCGCATCCTATCAAAATACATATTTCTATCTGCAAAACACGAATATTCACTATCCTGATGAACGCTCCAATACATATCAGGATTAAAATAATTGTTTTCTGCTGAACGTGGTGAAATACAATGTACTTCTTTAGGGTATGCAATGTTTAAATAGTCTTCATCAAGAAAAGTTCTGCGCAATTGTTCTTTCATACGCAATTCGCGCTTATACTGTTCTCGTTCCAATAATTCTAATTTAACGCTGGGTTTTAAATCATCCCTGCCCAACTGCTCCATAGCCCAATCGTGAACATCAAGCTTTTCTTGAACGTCATTATGTATATAATCTTCAGGCTTAAAGCAGAGCCAAGTGGATAATTTTTGTAAAGGACGGTCTAACGCATCTTTATAAACAACTTCTTTTTCCTGGGTCAACTTTTTATAATAATCTTCCCAAGAATCCAGCCAAGCCGTTAAATCAACGCCTTCTTCTACCTGGCGGTTTGGCATAGTTAATTCCATAAGTTTTGTTGAATCAACAACATCAAAAGGATTTTGTGTTTTGGATGCTTCAATTGTGCAATTATTTATAATTACTGCACGCCATTCCTTTTTTCTTCCCACAGCATCAAGGAGTCCGGGGACAGCCTCGTGCAGAGTCTGTCCCTTTGGATTCCAATAACAAAAAGCTAAATCTTTGCTATTAAGAAACGGTTCAAAAAACAGCTTGTTTTCTTGTTGTATGGCATCTATATGTTCTTTTTCAGCTATTAAAACTGTGAACAAACCACTCATCTCCGTTTCTTTTAATATTAATGTTCGCTTTCTTTAAATTCTTTAGCAACTTTATCTAATAATGCTTCATAATCTTCAGGTTCTGGAGCAGATAAAATTACGTCACGAATCTTTCTTTGAATAATATCAATAACAATGTTATCGCTTGCAGCGGGAGCACGTAAGTAATCAACATAGAACTGATAATTACGTTTTAATAATGTTAATTCATCTGTTAAACGTGTACACAATACAAACTTAGCGTCTTCTTCTTTTTCCCACTTAGAATATTCTTCGCGGAATACGTCAATAACAGCATCAACCATAGAAGTGATTTCTGAAATGTAACGGCCTGAATTTGGTAATGTGCAATAGAACATTAAAGGAATTGCAAACAAGCTTGTTGCATTTTCAACATATCTCTTGCCATCATCCTTAATATCTGCAACATCCCAGCTGTGTTCCTGTGATTTATAACGAGCTTCCTTGTTGTTACGAAGTTCTTCCTTTAATGCTTCAAGGCTCTTTTGTGTACCATCGCAAGAATCGTGAGTATTAGCATCGTCCATTCCTAATAATTTTAAAAGATTGAACTGTGCCATATCCTTAAAGAATTCTGTGCTTTCGTAGTTGCAGTTCTTTGCTTCACTCATTGCTCTCTTACGGTTTTTGATAAGATTGATATCTTCAACTACCTTGGAGTTAACGTATAAAGCATCTAATACTTCATAGAATTCATCACAAAGTGTACCGTTTGGAACCTGTAATTCTAAATCACGATTTTCTGAATCACGATATAAGTAAACCTTTTTGCCGTTTGCAACTGCTGAAAGTGATCTCTGCTGAATAGCACGATGTACTAAACCATAAACAAAGGCTTTATGTACCTTTTTAATAACCTGCTGCTGATAATCAAAATCAAGTTCAGGCATACTCTTAATTGAATCCCAAGCCTTATCAATGTGTGTTGAAATAGCGGCATTCTTGGTGGAATCAGGACCAATTAAGCGTGAATATTCGGTATATGCCTTATGATATGTACCTGAGCTCTTTTTACCTGTTTCAGTTTCAAAAGGAGCAGCAAACTTTTTAAGTTTGTTTGGTGTTAAGTTATATAATGCATTATAGAAGTGGATTTCGTACTTGGATACGGTATCAACAGCTTCACCGTTAGGCATTAAATCTTTAACGCGGAATTTACGGTTATCTAAAAGAACTGTATTATAAGCACAAACCTTGATTTCTCTGGGTTCTTCATTAGTTGCACGCTGTACTGAAGGTGCAGCAATACGTGCACCCATTTCAACAACTTCAAGAATGTGGCGCTTTGCATCTTCTGTTGAAACCTGTTCAAATACTTGTGTATCGCCATTATTTTCGTTGCGTAAACGGATACGTTCTTTTAAGCGTTGTTCTAATTCAATAGCACCGATAATATCCTTATCAATATCATCACACTTTTCAACTACGCTATCACGGAAGTAGCCCATAAGAATATCATCAAAGATATTTACACGGCGATCTTCTTCAATATATCCGCCACCGATCTTATCAACTTCTAACTTGAAGATAGCATTATTCTTAACTGCGTCAAAGATGGCACCATTGATATCAGAATTAAGCATTGTGGTTTCTTTTTGTGCTTTCTGTAATGAATACTTACTAAGTTCTTTAAGTAATTCTTCTGTAGCGCAAATGTTTACAAAAGAATCGCCCTTCTTGTACTGTAATTCATCAATTAAATCAATCTTCTTACGGCTTAAATCTTTTACCTTATATACAAAGGTATTGAAGAATGTTTCATACTGTTCTGAGAAGGCCCTTACATATTCGTTTGCCTTAACGTAAGCAGCGTGTGCAGCAAGTGCCTTACAGTAATTTTCTAATGCCTTAAAGTAGGCAGGAATATCGTTGTTAGCTTCTTCATTAAGTTTGCTATAGCCCTTGAACTTATCAAAGAGGTTAGGTTCTTTTTCAAGCTCGCCTAAAGCTTCAACACCGATAACCATACCCTTCTTGAACTTGAATTCATATTCTCTTGACTTGAAGTTTGCAATACGTTCTTCTGCCTGGAAGTGTGCATTTGAAACAGCACCCTTTTCAAATTCTTCCATTAACTTGTAAAGTACGTATCTTGCTGCACAAGGATGTAAGATTTCGCCTTGAGCATTCTTTAACAAGCTTTCAATACTGTATGCATCATTGATTGCAGCTGTCTTCTGGTCATTAGTAAATAATGCTTCTGCCCAACGGCCTACAATGCCTTCAACAACAGGATTGCCATCCTTACTCTTTGCTAATACAACCTTGCTATATCTGCTTAATGCGTTAACTGCATCTGCAATTTTGCTTTCGCTTTCGCCAAAACCAGGGTTGCTTGACCAGCGTTTAGCAGCATTGTATGCTGAAACGAATTGCTGATCTCTAATTACAACGTTATAAGCCTGATCTTCAAAGCACTTCTTAAAGCGTTTAATTCTTGATTCAAGGTCTTCTAATTCATAGGAGTTAATAAGGTCTTTTGAGAATGGATCTTTTGCGTTAGCCATAGTATCGCAATAAACCTTACCATCAGAATCCCAAGTTGACATTGGAACGCCTAACTTTTTCTGTTCTGCCCTGTAAAGCTGAACTGCGTTATCATACTTTGTCCACTTTGTTGCATCGCCTTCGCCACCGATACTATCAATAGCTAAATCGTATGAAACAAAATCTGCAACCTTTTCATAAGGATAACGGATAACGCCTGCACCAATACCACCAAAGCGGTTACGACCATAGTTGCCGGGCTTAGTCATTTCTTTAATAATATTATCTTCTACTGAAAATGCCTTTTTCTGCATAGGACCAATGTTTTGTTCATATAAAGCCTGTGCAGCCTGGTCAATATACTGACCGATACTAATCATTGTGCTATCTTCAGCATCCTGACCATCCATTAAGAAACAGAAGTCCATAGGAAGTAAGGATAATGCTTTTTGCTTATCTGAGCCTGCGATAGAAACATTAACGTGTAAATCGCTAAACTGCTTTAAATCATCATCTAAATCGATGAAGCCTGAACCCTTCATCATAAATGCGTTTAATTCTTTGATAGTTGCATAAGCGTTACGTGCCTGGCTATCACGTTCTGTTTGTGAATCAATAACACTATCAAGTGTTTCAGGAAGCATAATAAGTGAACGTACAATTAAGCTTGTGTTAGGATATTTTTCTTTTACGTAATCACGGATAAACATACTTAAAGGAAGAATAATACCTGAACCTGTACCACCGGAAGCAGTTGAAGCAATAACAACACGCATTGCCTGTTTCATTTCTTTACCGGTTTTACGGAAAAGGTCATCAATTGAATCATATAAAGGACGAATCTTACCTGTTTTAATGGTGGAGTTTAATGCTAATCTTGAAATAGCACGAACCTGACCTGCACCTTCAGAAACGGTCTTATCATACATTACTGCATTTTTAGGGAACCATTTTTTACGGGCTTCTTCATCATAATCAAGGTAGCTACCTACTGTTTGAGTATTTGATGTTTGTACCCAATAGATCTTTGATTTACCGTTTGCAACAACTGATAAATCATTTACGTTTGTGTCAAGGCAAAGGAAATTAATGTTTTCCTTTTCTTCAGGTGCACATAAATCTGCAACCTTTTTTACGATTTTACAGCCTGTACCACCAACACCGACAAACAGAGTAGGTGCTGCAACCTCATTTGGTTTTAATTTTTCTGCGTTCTTTTTCATAGTAATTCTCCTTTTCTCTTATCTCTTTGTGAATTTTAATTTCATACTTGTGGTAAATTCTCTGTCTCTACCACTAGCATCGGGCATTACACCTGAGAAGCTTACTTCATTTCCATTTTTTAAAATAAAGTTTTTAGTGCTTTCGGGGTCACGCACGATGTTATCTTTATCTTCATCATATCTGTAACTGATTGGCCCGATATCCGCAGTATGTACTGCTGATATACCCGCTTTCCTTACAGAACTACTTATAACTTCAATGCTACGCTTTTTCTGTGGTTTATATAAATAACTTTCCTTGCCTGGTTTAACGTTCATAACAACATCAACATTTGTGCCGGCATATTGGCTTCGCATTAACATTTGTCCGCTATTCAGCTTTATTGCAAATATTGTATCTTGTGTTACATCCTCGCCATAGTAATTCATATTATTATCAATAGGCTTAACAACCTTTGGCAACACCCTTATATGTGCGATAATCCAAATAAGGATAAGCAAAAGCAATAAACCTAACAAGCCGATTGTCCATTTTACCCAAAGTGGTGTTTTGCTTAACGTAACGTTTGTTGATTCGCTATCGCTTGCCGTTCTGTCCTGCTCATCTAAGTAGTTAGCCACAACATTAATTTTGTAACGGCCTTCTTTTAAGCCATCGGTTGCTAACAACTTAATCTTAAAGGATGAATCGTTTTCGTTTGGTATTACTTTGTAGTTAATGCCCTCACAATCAACCTGAAGCGTTACCGCTTTAAATTCTTCAGGAGTTAACTTTTTACCACCTAATGTTAAATCAACGGTAAGCTCTTTTGATTCTTCTAATTCACCGATTAGTAAATAATCTTGGGGAGCTTCTAATTTCATATCAAACTTACCAAGTGGTGGTGCAAGTACAACTACACCGCCTTCGGGACAGCCAAAGTCTGCCGAGCTTTTTGAAATGGTATATCCGCTTAAATAGGTAACCGTTAATTCAGCCTCAAAGGTGTCGTTCATATGTAATTCAACAGGAACTTCACCGCTATATCCATCGTGGGTAATTGGTGTTTTTTGTCCGTTAATTGAATAACTACCTTGATAATGCGGATTACCTAATAAATCTGATTGAATCAGCTTGCCTGTTTTGGCATCCTTCATACCGAAGCTTACTTTGTATTCGCCTTCATAAAGACCGTTCATATCAACGGTGTTACCCTCTGAATCGGTAAACACAAAATCCAAATCGGCATTAGGTTCATAATACACTTCAACGCTTGTAGCATTGCCAGTATATTCAATATTATATGTACCTGCATCTAAGTCTTCATAGGTTGCGATCATACCCTGAAGTGAAGTATCAGGATTGCTTTTATAGTCTGCTGCGCCTTTTGTAGAATATTTGGTTTGCATTGTGTTAACCAAAGTTCCTACTGAGCCGCCGTTTGTAGAAGTAATCTTTAAGTTGGCAATGTCAGTTCCTTGAACGAAAACGATTAACTTGCTCATAGAAATGTCAAATTCCATACTGTTTTTGGTCACCCTGTTCTTTGGCAAGGTATCTCTACCAAAAATCAGATTACACATTTCTGTTAACATTGCTAAAACGTCAGCAGTATTTGTAGCTTGTTTTTTAACAAAATATGCCGATGGATTTGTTGTTGGAATACTCGCATCAGTACCAATACCTAAGTACATAACGTTCATTGATGCACTTGCATTAGCTTGGATTCGCTGATCCAATTCTTTTTTTGTGCGATCCTTACTTAAGCCATTACCATTTTTAGAAAACGTTCCGCCATCAGTTAAAATGATTAAATATTTCTTTTCAAAATTAAGTGCTTTTAATCCGTTTACTGCGCAATCAACACTTTCAATGGGTGTGCCACCTGCATCCCTGGTTAAAATCTCACGAATTGATGTAGCCTGTGATGCATCCGTTATCTGAAACGGTGAATTCATCGTGTATTCATTACTACCTACTACAATGGGGTGCATTGGATATATTTGCAACACATCACCTTTGTTTAGCATAGAAGCAAAAACTTCCATTGCATAAGTTGCTCTACACCACGCTTGGTCACCTGCATCGTACATTGAACCAGAGTTATCAAATACGATTGCGATAGCCCTTGGTGCTTCGGCTTTTTTAGCTGCATAAATATTTGGTACCCCTACTATAAAACAAGAAACTAATAGAGCTATCAAAAGGAGCACGCTTAAAAGTCTTTTCAAAAAGTATCATCTCCTTTTCCCAAATAATTTGGGTTTTATTTTTCCTTTATATATTCAACCCCGTCTATAAAAATAGAGTTGCCTTTTTTTACAAAACTTTTTTCCATATCATAGTCAATATTCAATATTGAATATGTGATAGTGATAGTATTATCTTCAATTTCATATTCGCCTTCTATGTTAATGCCAAAGGCAGAAACCTCTACCTTATTATCTTCTTTAAATGTAAAGCTTTGTTTTATTAAGCCTTCCTCATTAACATATGTACCATTTAACTTTGTAGCACAGGCGGTTAATAGGCAGGCAAGCATAGCTATTATCAATAATAATGATACAATTCGTTTAAACTTTTTCATCATAATTAAATTCCTCCATCAAAATGCAAACAATTTTTTATATTTTAATAACATTTAGAGCAAGGGCCTAATCCCATACTTTTCGCACTAGATAATGTTGAAGTATAAATCTTTTTTGCCCTAGAAAGTCCTGAACAATTCTTAGTTGAATGATATTTTTCGCCCGTTTCAGTAATATAAACAGTTTTTGAACTTTCTTGTTGTGTGTTAGTTGAGTTGGGTGTGGCAGTTGGCTTTGCCGTGGGTTTAGGGGTAGCAGTTGGCTTTGCCGTAGGTTTAGGAGTAGTAGTTGGCTTTACCGTAGCTGTCGGTTTTGGGGTAGCAATTGGTGTTGGGGTAGGTGTTGGTTCTGAAGTAGCAGTCGGGGTAACTTTAACTGCAGGTTGAGATGTGTTTTTATCTATAGAAGGTGTTTCTGTTACTTTAACAATTGAACTATCCGTTGCTAAATCTGTCCCAACTATATTATTATCTGATGGTTCTTCAGAAACTGGTGTTATCATTATGCCTACAAACAAGAAAATAAAAGCAAGGATTATAGAAATTACTCTTTTAAGTCTTAATTTTGCACGTATCTTTTTTATTATATTTAACGGAGCAATAATAATAGCGCTCAAAAGTATTAACAATGCACCTAAAAAACCTTTCTGTGCTAAGGCGAAGATTGTCATCATAATTAATGTGCCTACAATTATCCACCGAATCACATTAAAAATTACCTTTAGTACCTTTTTCACAACAGTGCACCTCCATTTTTTACATTATAACCTATAATTTGTTACAAAATTATGAATAACTACTAAAAATTGTTAATAATTATGACATAGTATAACATAAAAACACAAATATCGCAAGAAATTTTACAAAAAAAGCCCCTAAAAATCTTGTTTTTTGTTATTTTTTTTTAATTTTATAATACATTTATTCGTATCCAGCAATTTTTCTCTTTATTTCTCAATTTTTCATATAATAAAAAAGCCTCGGAATTATCCGAGGCATCTTTATTACCTTTTTGTTGTTTTCTCTTTAGTTTTTTTGATTGGATCGTAAGGTTTTATACCTCCGCAATCCTCTTTCTCAGCAAATTCGCCAAGCTTATGCTTTTTCCTAATGATTATAGGAAAATATTCCGGTGGTTCTAAATATTTAGGAGTGCCTTTTTTCATTGTTTCACCTTTTATTTTTTTGATATTATATAACTTCTGTATTTATTTGTCAAATTATGTAGAATATTGACTTACAAAGATTATTTTCTTTTCAACGAATATGGAAGAGTTATCGCCGTAAACAACCCATTAATTCTTCTTAAATCTCCCAAAGATGTTCAAGACGAAATGATAAAAATCTTATTAGAAGAAAGAGAAAACAAATCATAACTCAATACAATAACAAAAGCACCCACTTGGGTGCTTTTGTTTTATTTTTTAGAATCAATAGTATTACCAAAGTCATCAATAATAAGTGAGTCGCCATCTCTTATGCGTAAAATCCGCCTGATTTCTTGGTATAACAGCATAAATGCCACTTCGAATAGTCTCTTTAATTTTATTATCCGTAATAATCACTATGAAAATCTAGTACCTTATCAACAAAACTTTCGGCCTCTTCTATCAGTTCTTGCAATTTTTCTGGATCTTTAACATTTTCGGTCATCTGTTTATTAACTGCATTCCATAAAGTATCACCATATTCACCAGCAGCTTCACCACCGTAACCGATACGTTTTAATTTGGTATCACTTTCATAAAACAGCATTAAATTAATTTGTGAAACATCTTCAAATACTTCTTTTACCTTACTTCTCGACTCATCTTGAAGGAAAATAAGAGATTGCTTTAAAAGATATATAAAATCTTCATTATCTAATTCTAATACGGTCGGATCAACTAACAAGAATGCTCTTGTAATACAATTAAACACACACGGATCTAATTGAATTGCAGAGAATAAAAATAAGAGTTTATCCTCATTTACTTGATCTCTATTGAAAAGTTTGTTTGCATTATCAAGAAATTGTCTAAATAAAGCGCTATCTTCACTAATTCCAAATTTAAAAACTCGACGAATTAATTCAGGAGCATCAACTAAATTGGGGTAAAATTCTTCCGCAAACTCTGTATACATTTTCACTAATTGTTTCGAATAGAAAGATATCATATAATCACTGTCTTGCTCAGCCAATCTATTTTCATAATGCCCAATAGTGTCAGCATAATCTATAAAACGAGGATTTTCAGCTTCTTTGATTTCGGATAAATGTTCTTTCTTTTTAGCGCAAGGTTGTGTTTTAGGACAAGTAAAGCAGAACTCGTGTGCAAAATAGGAACATTTACCAAAGTCACCTATCTCACAATTACATTCAATAAATTCAACTTCTCTTTTCTTTTCAGTAGAAGTTTTTTCCTCTGAAGCTGAAGTTTCCGTATTGTCCTTTTCTTTTACTGACTCAGTAAAATTCTTAACAGTGTTTTTTGCTGCATCAACGAGGCCAGAATCACTTACAGCTTTTTTGATTTTGTCGAATAAACCCATAATTATACCTCTCTTGTGTAAAATATTGTCGAACTGATGTTCGATATTATGATACTATACTCTTTTTACAAAGTCAAGATTTTTATTTTTTCACTGTTTGATGCTATTATAATAGAAAAAAGTTCTTCCAGGACACTTTATGTAAAAAAGCACCCTTTTGGGGTGCTTTTTTACGCTTCTTTACACAAACTATACCACTTGGATCTGCTGATGCCTAATGCCTTGCAGCAGTCAGTTACTGATAATTCACCGTTTTTTGATTTTTTGAAAAATTTTTCAAAGTCAGGAACGGTGATTATTTTTCTGCCTTCTTTATAGTTAGGGTCGTTTGCTTTTTTATACGATTTGCCGGCCATAGTACGTTCTTTTATCATTGCACGTTCAAATTCGGCATAGGCTAAAAGGTTGGTTACTATCATTCTGCCGATTGGGGTATCTTCAATTAGCCCCATATTAAGAATATGAATCACTACACCTTTGCCCATTAATATGTCGATATACTCTAAGCCTTCTTTTGTAGCCCTGCAAAATCTATCCAATTTTGTTACAACTAGTATATCACCCTTTTGTAACTTGTCAATAAGACTATTAAATATTGGGCGCTGCTCTGCCCCACTTAATGCTTCTGAAACGATTTCTGCCGTAGGATATCTATCAAGTATTAGCTTTGTTTGGTCAGGTAAACTGTTACCGTCATTTGCTTGGCCGACTGTACTTACACGCGCATATCCATAAATCATTCTTTATCACTTCCATCTGTTGATACAACAAAAGCTCCTTTTATGTTTCCAGCTTTTGCTCTTGGCATTAAAACAATTTCATATCCCAAATGCAAAAGTATTTCATTTAGTTTAATAGTTGTAAGGCTTTTGTTCTTTGGAGATTTGATTCTATCCCAAAGAGTTGCCGGCTTTAATTTCATTTTTACAGCTAATTCTGTCATCCCAATATTTTGTTCTTCCATCAATTTAATTATAATTTCTTTTTCATTCATAAAGCATTACCTCTCTTTCATCTGATACCATTATAACAATCACTTTATATATTGTCAAGTATTTCCTTGACTTTTTTTGTTTTTTTGGATATTTAAAGCAGTTAGAGACAGGTGGGTGTTGCCCCATACGACCCCCGCCACCCCTTGCAAATCGTGGTTTTATATATTGTATTACTACATTATATATAAAAAAGTGTATTTTAACTTAACAATTAAAAAACAGTATGTATTAATAAGGAAATCCTTGATAAAATAACAAAATAACGCTTGACATTCAAGGAAATCCTTGATAAAATAACATTAATCAAGGAATACCTTGAAAATTAACAAAGAGAGGTTATAAAACAATGAATGAAACAAAGATCTATTTGAATACGTGGGGTGCATATAATGATGGGTGCATCGGTTACGGGTGGATGTCACCAGAAGAGGCGCGCGACTTTATAGAAGAAGATGAAGAGCGTGACGGCGGTGAGTGGTTTATCGCCGATATTGATAACTATACAGGCGTTGACTTTGGATCACTTGAATATGCCAACGTAAATGTTATAATTGATACTATAGAAACCCTTAACAATATGGATGAGTGGGAACGCGATGAGATCGCCGCTCTTATGGAATACTTAAATACATCCGATGTACAAGAAGCCATCAATAAAAAAGATTACTATATTATTTATAGTGATATAGAACAATACCACGACTGTTGCGATGAATCAATTGACTTTGGGAATAACGACTTTTTAGAACGTTATTTTGATTATGAAGCATTCCATCGCGATTGTGATTATGATATATTTGAAGCATCCAATGGCGTATGCATTCTAGGTTAAGGGGGAATAATATTAATGAGATATTATAGCTTTGATACAATGTTTAAATCATTAAAGGATATATTAAAACGTTTTTTATTAGATAACAATATTAACTTTGAAATTTCAGGTGCCGGCGCTGGTTGGCACTTTGAAATTCTAACAAATACAAGCGGGCTTGAAATGATCAATAATTTTTTAGATAATATAGGGGTGTAAAATGGTTAAACAAGTTAAATATGGAATATATCAAGCAAATTATGATAGGACCTTTATAATAATTGACACATACAAAGACGATGAAATAATATCAAGTGAATGTGTAGGATGGTATCACGGGGAACCCAACAAAGAAGATAATGAATATTTTACCAACAAATTAAAAGCGTCGTATGAGTTGGGGGTGTAAAATGATTATAATACTTATATTAATGCTACCAATATTAATAATATTAAGTGCTACAAAATGACAAAATATAACAAAATATAACAAAAAAAGCCGTAAATTACGGCTTTATTTTTTTACCCTGGTTTGGGGGTAGGCTTGAATACCTCTATATGCGATTTTTGGTCAAAACTTGCCTATATGCAAATTTTGGTCAAAATTTGCCTTTTTTTATAGTGTGAACGGGCAAAATTTTAACTATATGCGTTTTATCGTCAAAACTTATTATAAATCGTACTTACTGTTAACGAGATATACTTTCATATCTGCATCATATTTATTGTTAACAATCATAACTTTCATATCCGCATCGTATTTATTGTCAACAATCATCATAGGAACTTGAGCATCATACTTACTTTGAACAATCATAACTTTAAGCTGTGCATCATATTTGTTATTAACAACAAACGCTTTAAATCCACCGTGACTTCCCATATTATTTCCACTCCGCATCTACAAAATAAACTTTGCTTTGTGCTTTCCACTCAGCATCAACAATGAAAATCTTTACTTGAGCTTTCCAATCTGCATCAACTAGATACATCTTTGTGTTAGCCTTCCATTCTGCATCAACAGGGTAAACCTTCATATCGGCTTTCCAATCTTGATTTACAACATATGCTTTTGTTGCCATAAAAAATACCTCTCATCCATATAATTATTGCATCTCTTGTTGAGATGACGTGATTATACCATACATTTTTTGGAATGTCAAGAAAAAAACACCACAGATTCCTGATGGTATTTCATTATATGCGTTTTCCGTCAAAACCAGGTAGTTTGCTTGATTTAAACACCCATATGATATAATACAAAAACCACACTAGGTTATTCCTTGGTGTGGTTGTATTTTTTAAAGGAGGTGTTGCCAATGCTTTTAATTCCAAACGAAAGGAGGTGTAAAAAAATCGTAGATGGCAAAAAAATTAGATGCAGAGCGTATTGAACAAGCCCGCCACAAAGGTGAAAAGACAAGTAACCAACGCGAAGAACAAAAGCGTGAAATCCAAGAAACTATAGCACGAAATCGCAGTGGTGAACGTAAAGGGCGTGTCATAATGCCTGAAAAGACAGAATATGTGTATCAAGATGCCCCAAAGGTGCGTGTAGCGGCATATTGCCGTGTTAGTACAGCAGAAGAAGCACAGGTGGGCAGTTTTGAAATGCAGGTACAACACTTTAAATCCGTAATTGATACTAATCCAAATTATGAACTGGTCAAAATCTATACGGACGAAGGTATTAGTGGTACATCTGTTGGTAAACGAAAAGGCTTCCAAGAAATGATTGAAGATGCTTGTGCAGGGAAAATTGACCTAATACTAACAAAGAGTATTAGCCGTTTCGGTAGGAATATCGTTGATATTTTAACCACGTTGCGTAAGCTGAGTGATCTTAATCCACCGGTAGCAGTAAACTTTGAATCCGAAGGTATTAACACAAGTGACGGCAAAAACAAGTTGATTATATCCATTTTATCAGCCTTGGCAGAATTGGAAAGTCAACAAAAAAGTATCGCAATCAAAGAAGGTATCCGTTACCGAATGCAAGAGGGGTTATATAAATTCTCTGTAAAAAACACTATCGGTTACTATCGTGATTACAGTGGCAGGGTTAAAATTGAGCCTGCTGAAGCAGAAATTGTACGGTATATCTTTGATAGTTTTACCGAAGGTGCTTCACCAAGTGAGATTGCAACTTCACTTACAAAACAAGGAATACGCTCTCCAAAGGGTATGGAATATTGGCGACAATCTACAATCCGTAATATTTTACGGAATGAGAAATACTGCGGTGATGTTCGGTACCAAAAAACCTATTCCAAAGACTACTTAACACATAAATCAGTAAAGAACCTTAATGTGTTACCACAGTGGTATTGGGAAAATGACCATCCCCCTATCATCAAACGTGACCAATGGAACAAAGCCCAAGAAATGCTGGATGCAAAGGCTTGGCGTAAAATCAGTAAACCGCCTAAAACTATGGAGAAAAAGTTTACTGTAACCAAGGTCAAATCCGGTGCTTTAAGGGGATATTTTTTAATGGATATGTCTTGGACAAAAGAAGAACGTGACCAGTTCATACAAATAATAAATAGTATTAACGAACTTGAAGATTTTCAAAATGAAAGGAAAAAATAATTATGGCTATTGATTTTAAAAACATTACACTTGAGGTTGTTGACATCACAACCAATGCTACCCCGGATATTTATTTCAATCACAACTGCATTACATTTAGTAGGCGTGTGCTTGATGATATGAATTATCCACAAAATGTTCAATACTGCTTAGATAAAACCAATAATATTTTTGCTATCCGTGCTTGCAAAGCTAGCGAAGCTAAAGCAACCACATTTTCTAGACCAAAGGCTGAACAAACTTCAACCTTAACCTGTGCAAATAAAAATTTGCGTGATGTAATCGCTACTATGATTCCTGAATATACCTCAAAGAAGCGGTATAAGATTACCGGTGAATATGATGCAGAAAACAAGATTATGTATTTTGATATGGCAACCGCAGAGGAATCAACTTTCCGTAGTGCTACAAAAGAATAATAAGCAGTACATAAAAAAAGACCACACATTACAAAATGTGTGGTCTTTGTATTTTTTGATATATGCATTTTTCGGTCAAAATTGTAAGTTTTGTAAAAAATTTCTTGCGATTTATAGCAATATCCTTTATAATACCAGTACCATAAAGTATGAATATTCATATTTTAATGGCATATTTTTATTGTTTTAGGAGGATATCACTATGTCTAACAATTACAAGAGTTTACAAATAATTATACTTATAATGTGTTCTTTAGGAGCATTCGGTTCTTTTATAATAGGCTTTAATGCATTTGAAGATAATATTGCTATCGGATTAATTATAGTGTTTTTAGGTTTGCTTGGTGCTATTATAACTTTTGCAATACTCATTAACTTTTTTGAGCTTGTTGAAAAGGTCAGCCTTATTGAGATGTACCTTAGAAATGGTGCATCTAATTCAAACATACAAACAAACATTGCCAATAAAACACCCTCCCAAGAAGAACCTAAACAAGAAATTCAAAAAGAAGCAACAGTAAACCCACTTGCTTCAAAACCAAGCAATTCATCTTCTACCGTTTCTTCACCAAAGAAAACAAAAGGAAGAGTATTAACAGTTGAAGAAAAATTAAAATTCATACAAGAAGATTTTGAAAGTGGTTTAATACCCGAAGAAGAATATTTAGCACAAAAAGCAGAAATTCTTGGTGAACAATAAGTTATAATTAACACCTTATGAGAAAACTCATAGGGTGTTTTTTTAATCCTCCACAATATCCGCATCAATGTAATCTGCAATTTCATCCACTGTTTTAGGTTGGCCTAAAAGGGATTCGGAAGGTTCAATAACGTGCTTAGTTGTTTCAACATAATCATACTGGGATTTTAAGATAAACATAGCCGAAATATTGTTTACTGCATTTATTAGTGCAGCTTGTTCAAGGTTATCCTTAATAGCATCCTTAATTTGGTCAAGGTAGATGCCTTCGGGTGATTGTTTATCTATATATTTATAAAGGGTTCTATAAGAATAGCCATACCAATTAGAAAGCCTACGGAATGATGGCATAATACCTTGCATATGGCAAAATTCAAAATATTCCTTAGTAGATTGAATTAAAGCATCCATATTTTGCATATCGGTTCGTTCCCTACCAAGACTTTCAAAAAGAAGTATATTTGATTTTTCTAAAAGAGCCGATATTTTTTGTGCTGCTTCTGTTTTATCAGGAACATTGTAAAGTCCTTTATTTTTACTGCCTGTTGGCACAATAGATTTATCATCTTTATCCATAAAATTACCTCCTTAAAATTATTCAAAGGACAATAAGGGCAAGGACACTATGTTTTTCCTATCCCCTTATATACATTTATTTTATACCCCTTATTTTTTACTATATATTATTATTTATTTTATATTGTCCTATTGTCCCTAAATAAAAAAAATATAGTAATATAAGGGGTTATAAGCAGGACAATAAGGGTACTAAAAGGGCACTTTAATACGCCACCCACGTGTATTATTACTTTTAAATGGTTCAAAATCTTTGCGATATTCCTTAAATGCTTTTGCAATACGTCTTGAAAACGTATTTCTAGCAAGTGGATTATGTCCTGAATCTTCGCACCACCATTTATATTTATCATAAAGTTGCTCATTTGAAATAGCTTCATCTATATTCAATTCTTTGGCAAATTCAAGCAACGGATTAGACAGTTCCTTAAATTCTTCAGTAATACGCTTTTGGTCATCAGGCTCAGAAAAATATCCGCAGTTTTTAAGCATAATGTAGCCTTCAAGCACCCAATTAAATATACCTGTAAGACTTTCAGTAGTTGTTAGACGCGTTTCAATATCACGGTCAATTGGCAGTTCTTCTGGGCATTCAGGATTAGGAATTTCTACAAAATGCATAGGAAAATCAACAAAGCAAAAACGGCGTGTCCACCCTTCTGTTGTATCAGATGATTTAACATATTCATTACAAGCAAGGAACATTTTTGCACGTGGCTTAAAGTTGATATAATCCTTGCCCTTATAACAAGCAGAAATTTCATCGCCTGCAGTAATTTGTTTAAACTTAGATTCTGCCCCTGCAACGTTTGTTCTTGTTTCAGCAGAAATATTAAGCATTGAGTTCATAAGCTGAATAACCTGGAAATCTTGTGATAATGATGACATTTCCACGTTTGAAACGTTCTGTGAGCCGAAAATTCGTGTTAAAACGTTAAGAAACACCGATTTACCATTAGCACCACTACCAATTAAAACAGCGCACTTTTGCAGGCGGTTATCTGGGTATAAAACGTAGCCTGAAAGTTCTTGCAACAGGCAGATTTTTTTATCATCGTAGTTGGTAACAGTGGTTAAAAATTTATCCCATTCAGGCGATTTAACACTTGGGTTATACGGGTAATCTAAACAGTAGGTGCAGTAGTCCGTTTCCCTATGCTCACGGAACTTCACCTCCGGTTCAATTTCAAGGGCACCGTTAATAAAGTTCATTACAGGCTGAACATTAAATATTTTATCTGTAACAACAGATGCTTTAATTATTTTAAGTATAGATGCTATCTTTGGACCTGTTGCATATGGTCCTAAAGCTTCAGTTATATATGCACTGATTTCGGTATCAGTTTTTGCTTTCCAATACCTGCCGTTATATTCAAAGAACGATATTTTTTCGTTATATAATAAGCGGTACTTTTGAGTAATTTCATCGGCAATTATTTTATCCAAGGGTGCCGATTTACAATCCCTGCATAATGATTTAAGCCAATCTTCAGGAAATGTTTCTGTTTGTGATACAGATTTAAAGAACATATCCACGCTTGGCTTTGACATATAGCGGCATACTCTGCGGGCAAACGTTTCAAATTCGTGCATATCCGTTATTTGTTCCGCTATAAAAGTTATGCCGTCCTTTGCATTATCGATAACATCCTGAAGGTTGCCGCCATCGGCATAAAAAGCCGATATATCCTTATATAAAGGCGGAACTTTGCCGACAATACAAGGGATGCGGTTTTCTATCAAAAGTTTAGTCATTTTAACAGAAAACTTATGCCCTGCTTGTGTTTTTTCATCGTTATCATAAACAAGAAAAACCTTGTTAAATGTTTTTGCTAGCGATAAAACAGTAGGTGTCTGTGCCTTAGAGAAATTACCAGTAATGGCGGATATTACTGAATAATGCTCCTGTTCAAATGAAAGAGCATCGAAAGCTCCTTCAGCAATAACAAGTAGATTTCTATTGGGATTATTGTCGATTGTATGAAGCCCCCATACAATGTGTTCATTGTAATCATCAACAAAATCTTTTTTATACTTGCCTGTTTTTTCATCTCCCGCTGCACCAGGCATCCAACGGGTAGCGTAATATGCTATATAGCCGTTTTTCCAATAAGGAAAACATAAACGTCCATCATTAGTACGACCTATCTTTATACGCTTTATAGTTTCGTCATTTATGCCACGCCTGTGTAAATATTCAAAATCATCAGCAATAAGCTGTTCGTGATAATGTTGTATTTCGTTACATAGATTTTGTGTGTAGTTGATCCATTTATCAGAATTAAAATTGTCAATATTTATACCTGCTTTTTTTGCCAAATCACGTATAGCCTGTCCTCTATCGCCACTGTATAACAAAAACGCAGCAAGATCGATAACATCACCACCGTTACCACCGCCGAAATCATACCAAAAATCGTCTGTTACCATAAATGATGTTTTATTCGTAGCGCCAGGACGAAGGGGGGATGCACATCTATCCCCCGATTTACGTATAGGTAAGCCATTGAGTTGAGCATAATCCACACAAGATATGCGGTTTTTAATATCTTGTATAGCTGATTTAAAATCGCCCAATTACACCACCTCCTTAAATTCTGCATTTTCCCAGTCGTTCCAGGTGCCTACGATTTTATAAGTGCCATCCTCGTAATGTTCCATAGCAACAAAAAATGGTTTTTTGTCAACTATAACCATATGCGGATATCCGTTTATATGATAAAAAGGATATATTTCCCCCATATTAAAAATTCCACCTGCTTTGTTACAGGTAATCAATTTGCATTTTTTATATTGTCCATCCATTTTTTGTTTACCCCCTTTTACGATGCAGTTCTTTCAAACAGTCCTCGCATAATTCCATCCCATCTTCTATGTAGATTTCATCTGGATCAATTTCAAACTGGCACCTGTCACAATAATAGTGTATGCCTGTCCTTTGAGGGCAATGGTCACACACTGCACTTGGCAAACCGCATCCATAACAATCATTTTCTGTTCTTTTCATTTTTTATTCCCTCTTAATTCTTCAATGAATTTCATATTCTGATACTTGCCATAGGTTAGATGCGTACCGTGTGTGCGGTTGTATTCATCTAATTCTGCAAGAACCTCATCAAGTGTTTTCTTTTTCTTTGGTGCTTTTTTAGTGTGTTTAGATTTATTTTTGTGCTTTTCTTTGCATTCGGGACTACAAAATCTTGTGTTGCCGTTTTGTGCAAAAAATTCTTTGCCACATTCAATGCAAAATTTGCGACCATTTGTTATATCGTGAAGATAGCATCTTGCACAGGTTTCAAGCAAGGCATCGTTAACAACCACGCCATCGCAAATGCCGTTGTGAACTCCAGGTTTTCCATAATGATGGATAACTTTACAAGTATCAAGTGTTCTTATCATAAATTTATTCTCCTTATCATAATGTTGCATCAAATAATTTTGTTGTACCACTTAAACGAATAACGGGGCTATCCTTTGATGAAGGTTTAAATTCAAACATTTCACCATAACCACCATAATTAAGCATTGCCGCCGTATTTACAAACAGCTTATCTACCTTTGCCACAGATGAATTTTGTGGTGAAGCTCTATAAAATCCCTGTTTCATAACCATTGGCAAATGGGTGTGGCTATGAATATATATGTCGGCATCAATTATTGATGCCATATCTGCAAGGCGCGTTGCCTTTGAACCTTCCCTACGGCCACCACCAGAACCGTGAAGGCAATAAATTAAGTAACAAATTTGTCTGTTTTTTACGTGCTTTGTTTCATTTCCTACCCTTAAAAATATGAAGCAAGATGTAGGCGAATAACGATCATCAAACCCTAATTGCATTGCAACCAACTTTGATATATCAATGCCTTCCTTGTTCCAGGTGCGTTTTTCGTGGTTTCCACTGGTTGCACAAATAACCTTATTGGCTATCGGTTTAAGCAGTTCAACGCACATTTCTACCTGTTCCATAGGGGTTAGTTCCTCTGCATAGCAATCAGAAACAGATGTTTTTGTAGCATTATTCACCAAATCTCCATTAAGAATACAGTATGCATTAGGCGTGTTCTTAATATAATCAACCTTGTTTTTTATGCCTTCAATATCACAGAATTTATCACCGATATGTAAATCTGCAAGCGTGTGTATTTCAATGCTCGTTAATTCTTTAGGTAGTTCTATTTTTATAACTTTCATTGGCATAACCCCCTAATCATTTTTACTTTTCCATTGTGAACAGTAATCATCGTCTTTCCATAAACCAATATTTATAAGACAGGTGTTTTCCTTATGCCATCTACAAGATTTACATTTCTTGCAAAAAACGTTTTTCTCACAGTTAGGGCAAGCAAGCCTACCTTCAGGGATAATCTCACCGCAGCATATACAGGTGTTATTCATTTACATCACCCTCCGTTTTTTTTAATAATTTCAAGTGCATCTTCTACGGACCTAGCAATACCTGCTTTGTGCCCATATGAGTGCATAATTTTTATGAACTTTTCTTGTTCAGTAAGGGGCTTGCCTTTATTATCCTTGCATTCAATAAAGGCAATATCCTTACCTATAAACAATAAATCTGATGTACCTTGTGGGCAGCCTTGAACGGGCCTTAGATTAATTAAAACGTATTGATTAAACTCATTGCTCCACACACGTTTGCCCTGCCAGAACTTACCTGAATTAAGCCTTAAAACAATGCCATATTCCGATAGTGCAAGGCGGATTTCGTCTTGGATTCGGTGTTCAGATTTGCTCATTAAATACCCCCTAAAACGTTACACATATATTCAGAACTGCCGCTGCTATCCAATAAACTGTTTTCTTAATGTCACCATTAAACAGATAAACACCGGCGGCACATATATCTAAAACAATTAAAACAACAGGAAATATGTATTTACTCAATTAAACCACCTCACAGTTGGTGCCCCCTTAAATCCTTTTTCCCATACAAACCAAGCATATGCAACAGCAGAACCACCGCCTTGTCGCATTTGTTCAAACTCTCCATTTTTTGCACACAAAAGCCTGCTTGATGCAACATAAATAACCTTTGGTGGATGCTTGTCAAACAAATTACGCCTTGCTTTACCTTCTAAAAATTGCACCTTTAAAAACATTGCTATTTTGGTACTATCCATAGATATATCAAGTGCGTGTTCAACAAATTGTTTCGCATACTTATAAGGTGGATTTGTTATAATATCTCTTGAAACATCATTTTTTATATCTTCCCTACTAACTTTTAGAAAATCTATAATTTCCGTATTAGCATATCCTCTATCAATTAAATCAGATGATTTTACTTTATATCCGTATTTTTTTAGAACTTCGCTTAAATGACCACCGCCACAAGCACACTCCCAAACATACGGGGAGAATTTTTCAATATCTAACAGTAATTCCAGTGCCTTTGGCTCTGTTGCATAATAATCGTTACTTTCGCGTTCTTTATCGGTATGGTTACTTGCACCTAAAGTTTTAAAGATGCTATTTTGATTACCGGTCCAATCCTTATTCATTTTAAACACCTCCCGCTAACTTCCTAATTTCTTCAAATTTCATATCAAAAAACATTGAGAAACACGGATAGAGTTTTTCAAATTCAGTAAGATACCTATGTGCTGCGCTATTTATCCCATTAGTAATGCTGCAATATTCTCTTAAAGATTGTTTCTTATAAAAACTAGGTTGATTGCACCAACGGGCAATGGTTATATACATTCCCTTGAACGGCGATTTTTCATAATTTTCGTGGCGCATTATGTATGGCAAACAACCATATTGCATAAGTATTTCAATACGTTGAAACAGTTCATACAGGTCTTTTATCCAGAATTCATCATCGTATATATCTGATTCGTGATTGTAGCCGCAGAAACAATAGAATTTACATTGTTTGTTCGTGTGTTTTCTCATAAGGTTAAGTTTTTCGATAATAATGTTTTTGTCCTTAAATTTATCAAATGCAAATATATAGTCACCGATCCATTTAGATTTTTTAAACAGTTCTTCGCATTTTTCATCCGTAAGTAACCGTTCATCGCAGCCTTGCTTAAATTGAAATCTTTTGCCTGTGTCGTGAAGCTCTTTAAATACTTCACGCCATTCAGGGCAAGCAAACACATTATCATCAAGGCAGCATATATATGGCCGGTCCTTATCAACCCATTCGGTTATATTCCCTTGCTT
>JAEIGA010001805.1_pt1 | contig 33912 bp, 30 predicted proteins | sample 9270691 | NCBI WGS metagenome assembly JAEIGA01 (sample SAMN17057246, study PRJNA624740) | gut metagenome | biome: biome; isolation source: fecal sample | host: Bos grunniens | place: China: Xizang | collected 2019 | reverse complement strand
CTTGAGCATATTGCCAACATTCTCGATCTTCTGAGCCTCGTCAACAAATAGGAAGTTATTTTTTCCAATGAGAATCTTCATCTTAGCTTCATCGACGTTTACAAACATAGTCTGCACGTCGGTGTTGTCACCGTTGATTTCAAGGACTTTTGCATCTTTGGGAATGATGGCATCAGCGAGAGTTGATTTTCCCACCTGACGCGGGCCCATTATGGTTACAGCTTTTTTCTTTGCAAGGGCATTGTTTATTCTATCCTCTATGGCTCTTGTAATCATAGTGTCTATATTTTTATTCAATGCAAATATACACAAATTCCTTAAATCTTAAAAGATTTGCGGAGTCAACTCCCGAAATATTATAAGATTTACGGAGTTTTACTATTCTTTTTATCAAAAAAATCAGCAACAAGCCCAAGCATTAATGCCACTGCCCGAAATGGAAACGCTGACAGCCCCAGATCTTGCACAAAATCCGGGATATTAGAGCAGAAAGAAGGCACTAACGGCCTTTGTACATCTCGTCGTAATAGTTGAGATAGTCGCCGCTGGTGACCTGGTCGAGCCACTCTTGGTTGTCAAGATACCAACGAACGGTCTTTTCGATACCCTCTTCAAACTGCAAAGAAGGTTCCCAACCCAACTCGCGCTGCAATTTCGTTGAATCAATTGCATAGCGCAAATCGTGTCCTGCTCTGTCGGTTACATAGGTGATCAAATCCAAATCAGCCCCTTCCGGACGACCCAACAGACGATCTACCGTATTGATAACCACCTTGATAATATCGATATTTTTCCACTCGTTAAATCCACCGATATTGTAAGTTTCGGCAATTTTACCCTCATGGAAAATCACATCGATAGCACGGGCGTGATCTACCACGTAGAGCCAGTCACGCACATTCTCACCCTTTCCATAGACAGGAAGCGGTTTGCGATGACGGATATTATTGATAAAGAGAGGAATCAACTTTTCGGGGAATTGGTAAGGACCATAGTTATTGGAACAGTTGGTCACAATGGTAGGCAAGCCATAGGTATCGTGGAAAGCACGCACAAAATGGTCTGAACTGGCCTTGGAGGCACTATAGGGGCTATGAGGCTGATATTTCAAATCCTCGGTAAAGAATTTCTCGCCATAAGCCAAATGATGCTCACCGGAAGATGCCGCCGTAGTAAAAGGAGGCTCGATACCTTCGGGATGACTCATTTCCAACGCGCCATACACTTCATCGGTTGAAATATGATAGAAGCGTTTTCCCTCATATTTTTCCGGAAGACTCTCCCAATACAATTTGGCCGCCTGCAACAAAGAAAGCGTACCCATCACATTGGTGCGGGCAAAAGTAAACGGATCTTTAATGGAACGATCCACATGGCTTTCGGCAGCCAAATGAATGACACCATCCACCTGCTCACGCTGCATCAACGCATAAATAGCATCAAAATCACAAATATCGATGCGTTCAAAACGATAATTCGGCTTATCTTCAATGTCTTTCAAATTGGCCAAATTACCTGCATAAGTCAGTTTATCGACATTGATGATATTATACTCAGGGTATTTGTTTACAAAAAGTCTGACAACATGGGAACCGATAAATCCTGCTCCACCTGTTATGATGATACTACGTTTCATATTTTGTGAATCCTATTAATCAAGATTTGCTTTTCCGGTTTGTTTTACCTCGTCAATTACACGAAGAAGATATTGTCCATATTGATTCTTCAACATGGGCTGCGCCAACTCACGCATACGATTTTCATCAATCCAGCCTTGTCTGAACGCGATTCCTTCCAAACAGCCGACTTTCAAGCCCTGGCGTTTTTCAAGCACCTCAATATAGGTGGAGGCCTCGCTCAACGAATCGTGAGTGCCGGTATCCAACCAAGCAAAACCACGACTCAAGGTCTGCACTTTCAATTCTTTATCGGCGAGGAACTGCTGATTGACAGTCGTAATTTCGTATTCACCACGGGCTGAAGGTTTGATATTCTTGGCTACCTCCACCACCTTGTTGGGATAGAAATAGAGTCCAACCACCGCATAGTTGCTTTTAGGCTCTGCCGGCTTCTCCTCGATGCTCAAACAGTTACCATTGGCATCAAATTCCGCCACACCATATCGCTCGGGATCATTGACCCAATAGCCAAACACCGTGGCTTTCTGCTCTTCATCAGCCGTTCTTACCGCCTCTTTGAGCATTTTGGTAAATCCTGCGCCGTGGAAGATATTGTCACCCAAGACCAGACAAGCTGAATCATCGCCGATAAAATCCGCACCAATCGTAAAAGCCTGTGCAAGACCATCGGGCGAAGGCTGCTCGGCATAGGTAAAATTCACACCATAATCGCTGCCATCTCCCAAAAGACGCTTAAAGCCCGGCAAATCATAAGGCGTACTGATAATCAAGATATCGCGAATTCCGGCCAACATCAGCACGGAAATCGGATAATACACCATAGGTTTGTCATAAATCGGCATCAATTGTTTAGAGATACCTTTTGTGATGGGATATAGGCGGGTACCGCTACCCCCGGCTAAAACAATACCTTTCATATCTAATCAGTTAGTTATCTTGCAAAGATACACATTTTAATATAATATCACATATTTCCCTGCCGTGCTCATCCCAAGAGAATTTTGCTCCGGCTTTATAAGCATTTTCGCCCATCTTATCCCGAAGTTCGTCATCAAGCAGACAAAGCATAGCCTGTGACAAAGAAGCGATCACATCCTCGCGCTTTCTTTCCTCACCTTCCTCCAGACGAGGAATCAAAATGCTATAATCGGAATCAAAATAACGGGTATAACCGGTTGTATCCAGACAAATCAGCGGTTTACCCAACGAAAGACTATCAAATGAAACGGTTACAGCCCCCTCCTTGAGAGAAGCATTGACGACCACATCACTACCACTAATAAATTTGCGATAGGTCTGCATAGGAACACGCCCCGTAAAAGTCAAATCAGATTGAGTCAATCCCAATTGGCGGGCATGCTGCTGAAGTTTGACAGCATCGGGTCCATTTCCCATCACGGTCAGATGCAAGGGTTTGAGTGTCTCACCGGCCACCGTGCGAAGTTGCCATTCGAACTTAGCCTTGGCAAATGCCTCCAAGACCAAATCAAAGCCACGCCAACCCTCCAAACGGCCTACAGTCAAAAAATCCACATGCTCCTTGACCTTCCCGGGCTCCTGCGAGATATAATTTTCCATATTCTCCACCGCCACATCCGTAAAAAGAACAGCCTTGTCACGATAAGCAGCAGGAATACATTGACGCGTAATATCGGTCTTACAAAGAATCAAAGAGGCATTTTTGCAACGCTGCCTAAAACCGAAGCTAAAACGTACCGTACCTACCAAAATCCTACGCACAAACTCCTGTATGCGGGATTTAGCGGAATAGTAGCGTGTATATTGAGAAGGAATGGTCTCCAAGCCACCCACGGGTCCCCAAATAAAATAAGGACACTTCTGGCCGTATGCACTGACTTTCCAAAGGACATTGCCATAGGTCAGGTGATGAAAAATCTCTATCCCCTCCCGCTGCATGGTTTCACGCACCAACTTATTGGAAAATGTCTGCCAGAGGGTATAATACAGATGCACCCCGCGGCGGCCTTTTTTCCACCAACGCGCCCAACGAGGTAGATCAAAATAAAGAAAATGGATATTCCGGGCGCAGGCTGCCAGCTCTGTATCAACGCCGTTACCGCCCTCACAGACAGACTTGCGCCAATTCTCAATAGCCCTGCGATTGCTCTTACGTGTCAGCACCCACAAATCAAAACGACGGCTCATTTCCAAAACCCAGTGCCAACCCACTCCGACTTCACTACCCAAGTCCGGCTCACAGGCATACGCGCTGACAAATATTTTTTTTCTATTTTCCATTCTATTTATAAAGCGCCTCGTAGGCAGCCGCTATATCTTTCCAACAATAATGTTCGCCGGCCAGTTGTGCCAAGCGCTTTCCATCTGAAACAGGTAACTCTGCCGTCGTTTCTTCGCCGGACTCAGACGCTGTTTGATAGGCTTTCAACAAAGCTGCGAGCTCCTCGGCATCCTTGTAATAGGCGGCCTGTCCAAAAGTCGATTCGCGGTTATACGACACATCATAAGCAAAAATAGGCTTTCCAAAAAACATCGCCTCCACCAAAGAGGGATTCGTTCCACCCGCACTATGACCATGTACATACAAAGCCGCATTGCTCCGCAAGGTATAAAGAATATCCAAATCGTAAATCGCTCCTGACAAACGCACGCCGGCTGTATTTTCGTACTCCTGATAGAGTGCCCGTGCCCATTCGCTATGTTCCCAATTACCTATAAAAAGCAAAGGCAGTTTCGTCTGCCCGGAAAAAGCTTTCAAACTGAGGTGACAGTTATTTTCCGGCTCTATACGACATACGGAAATGGCATATTTCCCTTTTTCCAAACCCATAGACTGAAGGATTTCCAACTGTCTTTCCTGACTTACCTCCCTCCACACATGATCTCCCCCGTAGGCAATGGTCTTCAAATCGGAACGCCTTGACGGAGCGGGATAAACTTCCTGCACATAATCGGCAATGGCCTTGTTGTCCGCAATCACTGTATCCGCATAGCGCACGGCCATTTTTTCACTTTTAAGCAAAATCCAACGCGCCCAGCGGCTCCACTTATCCCGTTTATGCTCAAGGCCATCGATATTAATGATAACACGGGTCTTACTACAACGGAAGAAAGGAATCAAAAAGGGAAGAAAAAGGCAGCCGGATACGCCCAACACCAACACGGTATCATAGCCCCACAAGCAGCGCATCAGAGAAAGCAGATCGTAGAACATACTTTGCGCGCCATTGGCATGAAGGGGCACATATTTCAAAATCGCGCCTTTATAGCGAATGTTTTTATCAGAAGAGGCGGAAGAAGGACGCTTTACATCCAAAGAGGAGCAGAAAACCGTATATTCCACCTGCTCGCCGGTGTGCTCCAAAAGGTTTTCCACCAACGATTCAAAACCGCCGTAATTGGCTGGAACGCCACGGGTTCCGATAATGGCAACTTTCTTCTTCATCCTTATATTTGATTCAATATATCCATCCATATTTTCATCTCGCGACTTTCTACACAACGAGGGTCACGACGCAAATAATGCGCACAGATATGGAGCAGATAGAGGCGATACAAATCTTTTTCTTCAGCGGTTCGGATATAACGCTCTATCAACTGCTCCGCAGAAAGTTTCTTCTCAAAAATCCCTGTTTGCAGCCTAAAATGACAACGGTCCAAGCCGACAGGATTGCAAAACGAAGCATATTCCCAATCAAAAACCTCCAACGCTCCGTCTTGAATATACATATTCCACGGGGTAAAATCACCATGATTCAGACAGCAAACTATCTCTCGCCCCTCATACTCGGAGAGCAAGGCGGCAAAACGCTCCTGCAAAAAAGCCGGCGCCACAGGGTAAGCCGCTTGGATATTGTCATAAAGTGTAGTTTGTGAAAAAGGGGCGATGAGGGAAGTTCTCTTTTCAAGTTGCATCAAAAATTCTTCCGTGAGCGCGCTCCAATCATGCAACACACGGCTATTCAAGCCTTTGTTGGTATCTTGTATAAAGACAGTGAATAGCTTTCCGTCTATTTCACATTCCGTCAGCGAGAGGCAAGTCGGAACGTGTTCTACTCCCACGGCTTGGAGATAATCCAAAATCTCTTTTTCCTTTTCAAAAAGTGCCGTTACGGAAGGACGGTCGCTCAATTTGACATAGCCATAAATTTTGGATCCCTGAAACACCTGCATCGTAGCTTTCTGATGCACACAGGGCGTTCCTTCAAACAAAGCAATTGCATACTCCCCTGTCAAATCAAAAGCCTGACGAAGCCGCGCATCCAATTCAGGATAAGGACGAGATACCTGCTCAATATGAAGCAAGCGACGCACAAGAGAAAAGCGCCAAAGAAGAGGTAGAAATCTCTTAAGAAGTTTCCCTTTTATTCCGCCGGGCTGATAGAGATAAAGAGCTGTGCGCATCCCTTTTGTGGGAAGCACCCAGGCCTTTCCGTCGGCGTTGGATATGCGAATAAAACGAGTCAAATTCTTCGGCTATTCTTGCGATGTTGGGCATCAAAAATAAGTTGCAAAATATCGTTGGCCGCCTCTTTCGGCGTACGGTCATTCAAAACCTTTACATATTGCCCTTTCCGGCTCACCTGCTGTACGCCCCTGTGAGCCATCAAGAAATCGATTTTGCCATTGATGGCCTCGATTTCCTCTCGGGTCAATTCTTTTTTACGGGCCAAAATCGTGTCTGCATCCACCGTTAAAAGCACATTATAATCCAACGAGGGAATCAGGACACGACTCCAGGCATAAAGGAATTTAATAGGCAAATAGATGCGGGTGCGACGGCTATCGCAAATAATATCGGTAAAATAGCGGTCAAAAAAGACCAACCAAGTAATGCGGGTCTTACTTTTAACAGCCAGCCAATAACCTAAAATATAATCGACGGAATAATAACAAAGACGCGCCAAGGAACTTAATACGCCTGTCTTTCCCCCTCTGTGAGGGTCGCTGTAATTGTCATCCACCTCTTTTTTCAAACCAGCAGAATGGGCCACGTCGCTGATATTCCCAAAGAGTGTAGGGCGGAAATGATTCAAAGTATGCGCTTTTTCAAAGACCTTTCCCAAACCCTCTATCACCAAATCAATCACGGTGGTTTTTCCCGAACCATCAGGACCGGTAAAACCTACGGTAAAGCCACAATCTGAACACAAATAATTGCGAATTCTCCAATACTCAAAACGCAGGAAACGAGCAAAATTACGAAGCGGAGCGCGGAAAAAAGCGTGAAGAAGCATCTTGCGTGAGGAGCTTTTATCACAGGCCTCCAAACTCTTCACCCCCATCAACTTTTCGACAACAGACAAGACTTGTTCATCTTTTTCCACCGCAGAACGAACCTGGGCGTATTTTTCAGGATAGGCAGCCCCCACCGCCCTGTCATAGAGATATTTATCCAAAAACTCAACGGACGCGGAAGATATTTTTACAGGAACACTTCCCTCCTGCACACGAGCGCCCGCCAAGAGTTGTTCCACATCCAGAAGTCGGATTCCAAAAACCGAGGTATCAAAGAAAAAATCCCACTGCATCACGCCGTCAAGACTGGCTACCACCCAGGTAATCAGACGATCGGAGCGCAAATAGGTAATCAGTTTCCAATTGTTTTTCTCCAACAAGGAAAGCAAGTCTTTTTTGATGGCACGATAATCCTTGCGACGAATGGCAATATCTACATCCCGGCTATGACATTGCTCGGGAAGCCCTGCGCTGTTTCGCAATACGACATAATCTACCCTTTCATTCAAAAAGAGAAAAAAATCACGCATCAAAGTAGACAGACTCATTATTTTACCGACGGATTAGATATATGACTCATATAGAAAGGCCAGAAGACGCCCACCTTCACACAGGTTTGAGGACGGATATAATGAGCAGCAGAGAAATAATCGGTTGATTTCATAGGCCAGCCCATATTCAAGTTTTCAGCCTTGATATACACACAACAACGCTTCCATTGTATATTGATGAAGGCATCCATAATGGGAGTGTCTCCATAACGATGTTCAAACTGATTGTGGAATACACCCAATGCCGGATTGTAAGCCGGCAAGAACCACTGGGTCGTGTACCAGGCATTCACACCGATCTGCATTTCCATCACATTTTTCACAACCGAAAACTGGAAATACCAACGCAGGTTGGCTGACAGATAAGGCAAAGGCAGCACAGATTCATTGGTAGAATACTGCGCGAGCAAACGATTCTCAAAATGGAACTTCCACAGGGTAAAGTCCTTACGCAAATCAATGTTGAACACACTGAAAGCCTCGCCCTGCTGACGGGGAAGAGCATGCTCATCGAAATAGACATAATTTCCCAGCAAGGCGTAGCCCACATTAAGCCACAAATCCCAATGAGGAATCTGCAAGCCACCTGTCAATTTCGTCGTTGAGATTTTGGAGAACTGATTATCCCATTTGAAATGGTTGGAATAAAAATGCTGCATCAGGTAATCCGGTTCTTCCAACGCGGTTTCAAAATGAAACACAAAAGACATCGGGCTTTGACGGGCGCGACGGAAAGGATAAAGATTGAACTGCAGATTGGCGTCAATTTTGAAATCATTTACCTCCGAGCCGGCAAAATTATATTTTCCAAAGGCATTCCATTCAAAGTATTTTTGATAACTGCCTTTCACTCCGGCATAAGCATAAAGAGTATTGCGGGAGATATTCTTGCTACCCACCAAATACATATCAGACGAAGGAAGATAGTAGTTGGTATATTTATCTCCTATTCCCACATCCAACTTGGACACAATGGCATCGCTCTTCCAAGGCTGTAAACGCAGATAAATCTTGTTTTCCAATACGGCCGTACGAAGCGAATCGTCAGTAACTTTGGGATTCAGATAGTTATTGGGATAGAAATTCTTTTCCGCCGTGGTACTGATACGATCCTTATAGCGTTTGCTATAGACACTAAAATCAGATGAATGACCAATAAAGGCGCTGGTGATATCACGATTCAGGCTATCGACCTCTATCTTACGGGTGCTGTCCTTCTTCTCAAAAAAGGACATAGGGAAGCGGTAATTCTGATCCAGGAACACCGTCGTGCGCTTGATTGCATTGGAGGCACTTTGCAGACGCACCGGAATTTCTCGGGAATCTACCGTGGTATCACGAATCCAGTTAATATTCAATTTATCATCGTCATCTATCGCACCGCCATTTTCATTTCGCTCGGCATGGTTGTAGATAAAGCCAGCGTGCATCACATATTTTTTGCCCAAATAATTGAGCCCGACGTGAGCGGTACGGTTGGTCGTCGCCTCTTTCTGCAAATATCCCTTGGCGCTGAGGGTGTAAATACCCAAGGTCAAGTTGAGCGAAGGAGTAAAGTTCTGGCTGACACGAATACCGGCATTCAACTCCTCTTTCTCGCGTCCGTTGAAAAGCGTTCCCGAATACCAGAGTTCCGTATAAGGCGTCTTGGTATTGAACATCGTGAGATTTTCGGGCATATAGGTCCAGGTCAAATAGGGCGAATAGAAAAAGGCGTTTTCGACTTCTTCCCTCTTGAAGAAATTATAATTCTGCGCCGGAGAACCGGACAAGCCCAGATAGGTTGCATTGACATCCTCACGATAGAAACGGAAATCGGGGAAATGATAATTGAAACTCGTATCCTGCGGCGTCAGCTTCACATCATCGAAACGACGGTCCAATTCCCACATTATCAAACGCTTATATTGGAGACTATCCGGCAAAATCCAGGTCTCAAGAATACGAGGCGTGTTATCACGGATGGAATCTCGGATGGCTCTTACGGAATCCTCGTAAGCCTCTTTTGCCTCCAGTCGTGCCAACATTTCGGCATTCTTCTGCTCGTATCGTTTCTCCTTGTCGTACGCCCTTCTTTCTTTCTTCGTCAAACCCCAATACCAGGTATCAAAACGCCAGCGGGCCGCTTCTGCCGAATCGAGTTTCCAAATGGAATCCAAGCGTTCACATTCCAGGGTATCGCCCCAGACCAGCAAACTGTCTTTGGTCGTCCGCAAGGTGGCGGTATCGCGCAAGGCGATGAAATAACGATAACGGAATGTATCTGTATATTGCAGACTATCAGGCACTTTCATCGTGTCAATCGGATAGAGTTGCAAATCCAACTCCTTTTCCAAGGAATCGGCTATATAACTACTGTCTGCAAGCATCAGGGAGTCGATATAGAAACGAAAAGGCGACTTTTCATGCCAGGCCGCACGGAGCGAATGACTGCCGAAAATCTGGCTGAATAGAACCAGAAAAATCGTCACGCCGAGGGTCAAATAAGTCGTTTGCCTTTTCATTGAAATACAATTATCCCTAAAAAGGCGCAATTTACGAATTTTCCGCGACATTCACGATATTTTTCGGCCGCAAATCAAGAACGAATCCGACAACGCTTCAAAATATCCACCTCAATCAATCCATCCGCCTCCAACATGGTTGCCAAGTTCATCAGTTTTACTTCCGGACAAGAGAGTTTTTGTGATAATTCCGACAAATAGATTCCCGGTTCTGAACGGATGGCCAGAAGGAGTTGAGAAGCCAGCGAAAGGTCTGAAGACGGGAGTTTTTCCTCGTAAATGCGTTGTACTTTTTTCTGTTCAGAAACGGGATCGCACGAAGTCGATGACAAAGAAAGCCCCATGGCCGACAAAGTCTGTGCGACATCCCAGATCGGCTCTGCCATTTTCTTTGCTATCAAATAGTTACATCCTTGAGAACAAGGATCGGACACACGCCCCGGTAAGGCATACAATTCGCGTCCATAATCAAAAGCCAGACGAGCCGTTATCATCCCTCCCCCTTTCACTTTTGACTCTATTAAAACCGTATGATGAGACAGACCGGCAATAATGCGGTTTCTTCTGACAAAATTCAGCGCGACGGGACTGGTCTGCAAAGGATAGTCACTCACAAGCGCACAGCCCGGAGTTTCCACCATTTGCTCTGCTTCGCGTTGATGCCGATAAGGATAAACAGCATCTATTCCGCTTGCCATTACGCCCAAGGTCGGCATGCGACATTGCAGTGCTTGTCGATGGGCACAAATATCCACCCCGTACGCCAAACCACTCACAATGACAGGGGGAGGCTCGACTTGCGCCATGGCTTCCAGCAACTGACGGCACATATCCTGACCATAAGGCGTAGCTTTGCGTGTACCCACGACTGCACACAGCACATTAGAGCTTGCAAACAATTCTTCGGGAGAGGAGGAACTTCGGACATAAAGCCCCACAGGCGGGTCTGCAATCTCTTTCAATGCCAGTGGATAAGAAGAGGCGGTATAAGGCAGAAAATAGGCTTGATGATGCGAGAGTTTCACATAATCCTCGTGCGCCATCTGCAAACACTCATCCCCCATTTTCCCCCTGTGTTTACTATAAGGTGGCAACAGGTCATCCCGCGACGAGGGGCTCAAGTCGAACACCGCCGACGCGCTACCGAGATTTTCAATCATGGCGAGAGCAATTCTGGGCTCAAATCCAAAGATTTTACCCAACGCCATCGAACTAACAATTTCTTTTTCCATAGTTATCACGCATACAATTTCTGTCCATTCTTGAACGCAAGTTAGGCGAAAAAATCAAGCATTTTCGGACGGTAGAAAAGAAAAACAAGGGGTAAAGAAAAATTTTTCTTTTTTTTGACCGTTTTTCCGTTTTTATACTAAAAAAATGTCTTTTCCTCTGTAAAATTGAAACATTAGGCGCTGATTTTCGTATACTAAATGATACCCGCCGGATAATCACGGGTTATATACGATATGAAACTGTCACAATTTAACTTTCACCTACCTCAAGAGAAGATTGCTTCAGAACCCACACGTTGGCGTGACGAATGCAAACTGATGGTTCTCCACAAAGACACGGGAGAAATCGAGCACAGACTATTCAAAGATATTCTCGACTATTTCGACAAAGGAGATACTTTTGTTTTCAATGACACCAAAGTATTCCCCGCCAGATTGTACGGAAACAAGGAAAAAACCGGTGCTTGCATCGAAGTAGACTTGCTCCGTGAGCTCAACCAGGAGCAGAGACTCTGGGACGTGATTGTGGACCCCGCCCGTAAAATCCGTATTGGCAACAAATTGTATTTCGGCGAGGACGAAAGTTTGGTTGCCGAGGTGATTGACAACACCACTTCACGAGGAAGAACCTTACGTTTCTTGTATGACGGTCCCTACGAGGAATTCAAACAGGTACTTTATAATATGGGCGAGACCTTTATCCCGACTTGGGTAAAAAAAGAGGTTACCCCCAAAGACGCAGAGGATTATCAGACCATCTATGCCAAGCATGAGGGTGCTGTCCGCGCACCGGCCGCCGGTCTTCATTTCAGCCGTGAGCTTATGAATCGCATGATTCTGAAAGACATCGAGAAGGCATTTATCACCTTGCACATGGGCATCGGTCATTTCAGCAGCGTGGACGTAGAAGACTTGTCCAAACACAAAATGCACTCCGACCGTTTGATTATCACGCCGGAAACTGCTGAAATCATCAACAAAGCCAAAAGAAACGGAAAGAAAGTATTGGCTGTCGGCATCACGACCATTCGCGGTCTGGAAACGTTCTACACAACCAAAGACGAAGTAGAACCTTTTGACGGATGGACCAACAAATTCATCTTCCCTCCCTACCGTTTTGCTATTCCAAACTGCATCGTATCCAATTTCCACACTCCTTGCTCCACCATGCTCATGTCAGTGGCAGCCTTTGGAGGACATGAAAACGTAATGAACGCCTATGAGGTAGCCCTGAAAGAGGATTACCGCTTCGGACCTTACGGCGACGCGATGCTGATTCTCTAATAATTCAGATTAAAAAACTTGATACTCTCCTATCGTCTCGGATGATGGGAGAGTATATTTTTATGCCAGGTGCTGGAATCGATATGGGTATAGATTTCTGTCGTCAGAATGCTCTCGTGTCCCAACATTTCCTGCACCACACGCAAATCAGCACCATTTTCCACCAAGTGAGTGGCAAAACTATGACGCAAGGTGTGAGGCGAAATATCTTTATGGATAGAGGCGAGTAAGGCCTGGTTCTTAATCATATTAAATACAGACACACGGCTCAATGATTTTCCGAAACGATTGTGAAAAATCAAGTCCCCCATTTTGGGGTCCTCCACCTCCGGACGTTGTTTCAGATATTGCTCCAACGCCTCCAATGCCATTTCTCCGATAGGCACCAGCCTTTGCTTATCCCCTTTTCCCACCACACGAATGAAAAAATCTTTGGCAAACACATCAGACAAACGCAAAGAAACAGCCTCTGACACGCGAAGTCCGCAACCATATAACACCTCCAGCAAAGCCCTGTCTCGAAGCCCCATCCACGTAGAGAGATCCACCGAAGCTATCAAAGCCTCCACCTCTTCCAACGACAACACTTGGGGTATATATTTACCCAACTTGGGCATTTCCACCCCGTCACATGGATTTCCTTTTAGAAATTCCTCCGTGACCGCCCAGGTAAAAAAAGAACGTAAGGCACTGAGCAAGCGGGCCTGTGAGCGTTTTGTCAATTCAGAACGATGCTTCAGATAATCCAAGACCTCCTCGCGGGAAAGCTGTGCCAATTGCGCCTCCGCTGAAATCCCTTTTTGCTCCTTCAGATATAAAAAGAAGGCCTCTATATCATGAACATAGGACGATGTCGTATGTTGCGACATCGCCCTTTCTATTTTCAAATAATAACGGTATTGTTCAAGTAAGGACACTACAGCGCCTTGTAATCTTTGCCGTAGCGGAGAGACTGTCCGAGGAAATCTTCCTCATAGCAAACCATGTAATCCACGATTTGCTCTCCTTCATAAACAGGAACAATTTCAGGATTGATAAATCCGCCGTAGGGTTTCAAACCCAAGGCAGCATAACGATCCAAAATCTCCTTGTGCAAAACAGGATCAATCTTCACGCCATAATTTTCCACCAACTCCTTACAAGCCTGATAATCACCTTCAGATTTGATACGCTGTACCTCTGCAAGCAATTGGGCAAAGAGATCGCGAAGCGCCTCAAAATCATTGACCACAAAATAAGTCTTGCCGTCTTTTACCTTTTTCTCGATAACATCGATGGCACGACAGCCCTCCTCATCACAGACATGAGCCGCACCCAAACCTTTCTCGTAGCACCATTGGGCAATCAACTGACGGTTCTGCATGTGAGCCTCCGTATTGGAGCGACCCAATTCCACGCGAGAGAATTGCACCATAAGACCATTACGTATATAATTGGCATACTGTGCTTTATAAGCCTCCATATCGGGCAGAATACCCAACTCTACCATCTTTTCATCAGCAATGTAATACAATCCGAACAGGTCAGCACGTGCCTCCTCCAATGTTGATGAATACTCGCCCAAAGCTCCGGTAGGAGTGGTAGGAAGCAATTGACCGCTTCCATGTCCCAAACACTCATGCAAATCGGTATGGATATCGCCGGTAAGAGTCAAATACTGCTTTGCCAAAGCAATCTCCTGCTCATCATAAGCGAACTCATTCAAAGTACTCTTGGGAGACTCCTCTGCAGCAAGACTATAGGCCTTGGTAATGTTGGAAATCGTTACTGATTTAGAGCCATACTCCTTACGAATCCAATCGGCATTGGGAAGGTTTACACCGATGGGAGTAGAAGGATAGCAATCGCCGCCCAAAGCAGCCGCATTCACCACCGCAGCCGTCACACCTTTCACTTTTTTCTTCTTGAAACGAGAATCGACAGGTGAATTATCCTCAAACCACTGAGCATTGTCAGAAATCATATTGGCACGGGAAGAAGCGGCAAAATCCTTGATTTCCACAATACTTTCCCAAGTGGCTTTGCGTCCGAGAGGATCCTCATAATCCTCCACAAAACCATTGATTAAATCAATTGCACCTTCTTTTTCAGAAACCCAAGCCACATTGAAATCGTCCCAGGTCTTTAAATCGCCGGTTTTATAATAGTCAATCAACAAAGCCAAGTACTCTTTCTGGGCATCATTTTCAGCATATTGTGCCGCTTTTGACAACTCGTCAATAATTTTTTCGATAGCCGGACCATAGACGCTTTCAATATTCCATACCTCCTCATAAATCTTTCCATCTCTCTTCACAATGCGTGTATTCAAACCATAGGAAACAGGCTTAGGGTCGTTTTTACGCGCGATTTTGGCATAATAAGCATCCACTTCCGCACGGGTGATACCACCGTCATAGAAATTGACTGACGAGCCCAAAACCAAATCCTGGGAAGAATCCGTACACCTTCTTTGTTTCAAATAATCAGGATTGTAGATAATGTTAATCAACTCATCCACATTCTCCACACCGGACTCCTTGAAAAGACCGGCCATATAGTCAGAAGAACATCCCGGAAAAAATTTATCCTGGGCATAGTGATGATGGAAACCGTTCGAGAAGAACACGCGTTTGGCGTACACCACGAAAAGGTCCCAATCTGCCCCGCTGCGAGCTCCTTTATAATTCTCAAATACATTTTCCAAGGCATATCGAACAGGAAGTGCATATTTGCAATGCTGGTCCCAGATGATATCGCGTCCCCATTTTGCAGCTTCAGCCAAATGATAGACATACTGTTTCTGCTGAAAACTCAGACTATCCCATCCCTCGATGCGATAACGCATGATTTTGATATCCGCAAATTCATCAATCAGATATTTGAAATCCTGTGTTTTCTGGGCACAACCCACGGCTGTCATTACCATCATTACTGCAATAAAAACTTTGGTTATTTTTCTCATATATCCTATTAAAAATGGTTTCAAGTGGCAAAGTTCGCAAAAAAAGAAAAATTTTCAATAACTTTGTCAGATTATGATGAGAAAAAGATCTTGTTTTTCATTTTTTGCCGGGCTGCTTGCGCTCTGCCTGCTCGCCTCTTGTCAAAAAGAAGTAAGCGGTACAAACGGACAGCCCATCCCCGGAGAAAATCTCATTCTCATTTATGGCTGCGGACACGACAACGGACTTTCTTCGGCCATTGAAGGCAATATCGAACAAATCATGAAAGGCAAACTTCCCTCCGTCAATTCCTCACGGGATATGGTGTTGTATCTGCAACATTCCAATTCCCAAGCGCCCCAGTTGAACCATCTGTATCGCGACATCGATGGCAAGGCCGTCTGCAAGAAAATTCAATTGAACGAGATGCAAGGATGGGACAAAAACAGCGTCTGCATCTCCAGCGACACCCTGCAAAACATCCTTACATACATTTCCAAATACTACAAAGCCCAAAAGAACTATCTGATTTTTTCCTCACACGCAAGTGGATGGGTGCCGGCGGGTACCTTTCTCCCAGACAGTTACACCCCCGTCCCCACCTCAATCGGACAAGACCTGGGCAGCGATTGGCAGAGCGTCTATGAAATGGAATTGAGCAATTTTGCCCAAAAACTGCCTTTTTATTTCGACGCCATCATTATGGATGCCTGCCTGATGGGTGGCATTGAAGTCGCTTATGAATTGAAGGACAAATGCGGCTTGCTGGTTGCGTCTCCCACCGAAATTCTCAGCCGAGGCATGTATTACGAAAGCATGCTCGAACACATTTATGCCGAAGACATCGCCAGTATCGGACGCGACTACATCCAGTATTATCTCAACCGCAGCGGAAGCCAAAGTGCCACCTGCAGCGTCATTGATTGCCGCAAATTGGAGCCGCTTGCCGCCATCTGCAAGGAATTGTTTAACAAATACAGAGAAAACCTCATGCAACTGGTGCCCTCCGAAATCCAGCATTACTACCGCAGCGGCCAGCACTGGTTCTATGATTTGGGACACATTGTTGAAAAAATGGGCGCCAGCGCAGCCGAATTAGAATCTTTCAACAACGCCCTGCTCGCCTGCACCGTGTATCGCGGACACACCCCCTACTTCCTCGAAATTCCCATCGTGCACTTCAGCGGCCTGAGCACCTATCTTCCCAGCGACGGTACGCCCCAAATGGATCTATATTATAAAGGTTTGGCTTGGAATAAAGCAACGAACTATATACAATAGTTTGCGTAATCTCAAAAATTGTTATACCTTTGCAGCCGCTTAAAAGTCACGGACTTTTGGTGCAATGGGGTCTTGCAAAAGACTGAGTAACACATTTTTAATTAAACAAGTAATGAAACACATTGAATTGAACGGTACTATCCGTCAGGCTTCTGGCAAAGCTGCCATCAAAGCCATTCGCAAAGCAGGTCAGGTTCCTTGTAACATCTATGGTCCTGGAATGGAAAACATCCTTTTCAGCGTAAGCGCTAAAGAATTGAAGAATTTGACCCACACTCCCAACGCATACATCGTTGACCTCAAACTTTCTGACGGACAGACCTTGATGGCCGTTCTTCACGAAGCACAGTGGCACCCTGTTACCGATGAGGCTCTTCACGTAGATTTCCTCGCCGTTAACGTTGACAAACCTGTTTCTATCGACGTTCCTATCGTAGTTACCGGACACTCAGAGGGTGTTAAGATGGGTGGTAAACTTTTCGTTTCTGTACGTAAAATCCGCGTAAGCGCTTCCATCGACAAGCTTCCTGATACCATCGAGGTGGATACCACCGCTTTGAAAATCGGACAGCAGATTGTTGCCGGTGACTTGAACGTAGCTGACGTGAACATCGTTTCTCCCAAAGGTACCATCCTTTGCTCTGTTAGAGCTACGAGAGCTTCACAGCAACAGAACGCTCAATAATTGCAATGAAATACCTTGTCGTAGGACTTGGAAACATTGGGCCGGAATACGAAAAGACCCGGCACAATATGGGATTTATGGTATTGGATGCCTGGGCACAGACATCCGATACTTTTTTTACCCCGGACAAATTAGGCAGTATTGCCCAAGTAAGTCACCGTGGCAGAAAAATCACGTTGCTTAAACCTTCCACCTATATGAACCTCAGCGGAAAGGCGGTTCGTTATTGGATGCAGGCTCTGAACATAGACAAAGACCACCTGATGATCATTTCAGACGACCTCAACCTCAACTTCGGCACCATACGCATGAGAAGAAATGGAAGCGACGGAGGACACAACGGGCTAAAAAACATCAACGAACTACTTGGCAGCAGCGATTATGCCCGCGTGCGCCTGGGTATAGGAAATGATTATCAAAGAGGGGGACAGATTGATTTCGTTCTTGGAAAATTGACAGCGGAAGAATGGGAAGAAATGCCTAAAATTTCCGAACAAGTCATCACAGGAATCAAATCATTTGTGTTTGAAGGGATTGATAAAGCGATGAACATCGTCAATGCCAATCAAAAAAGCAAGAAGTAAAAAAATCAAGTTTATTGTAAAAATTTTGTTTTTAATTTGATTTTCACTAACTTGCACAAAATTTAAAACAAACATTAACGTTTAACCCACTAATATTTTTACAAAAATGAATGCGCTTGTAGAAAAAATCAAAGTTGAGATCGAAGAGTTTGTAGCTAACGCTGACGCTCAGGTTGTCAAAGGTAACAAAGCTGCTGGCGGTCGCGCCCGTAAAGCTGCTCTTAACCTTATGAAAGACCTCAAAGAATTCCGCAAAGCTTCTGTTGAATTCGCTAAGAAATAATCAACTCTGATAAAAAAGAAAGGCGGCTGCTTGATTCAAGCGGTCGCCTTTATTTTATACCAAACTCCGCCGTAAAGAGCCCTATTCTGCTCTGAAACGAAGTCCTATCTCATATTGAGAACTCCAAAAATAATAAACAGAATTGGAAATTTTCACCAATTCAAACGGCACCCTATTCATCCGTTCCACCTTGACCGGACTTGTCCATTGCAGATCAGCCTGCACGTTCGCCCCCTCCTTCAACACAGCGCCCTTACAATCCAGAATCAACCAATTGGTAAACGAGTCATCGAACACGCGAAAAAGAGATTGGTCCGTATGAAAGGAATACTGGCAGGTATTTTCATTATAATCAAACAAGGACAAACCGGAACGTTCCATACTGATAGACTCCCCTTTCTGAAACTCCTCGTAGAAATGCGGCGTCTGCGGAGCGCACGCCCCTACAAGGAAACAAAGCCACAGCAATATATAGACTCCGAGCTTTCTCATTTGACCTGCACCATTTTATAGACAGACTGCGTCGTACCATCTGCCTGATTGATAAGAGCCTTTAACAGGCCGGATTTACCGGGAATAAAATAACCACTTGCATCCGTCTGAACTTCCTCCCCCTCAAAATACCATTCTACAGAAGATGTCGAACTGACGTTATATAACTCAAGCGGAAATGCCGAATCCACCTTAAAGGAAGAATCATCATTACGCTTGACAGATTTTAGACAGATAGCCGGATACCCATCCCCGATTTTCTGGGACATCGTCGTAAATTTAACCTCTTTAGAAGGACCGACCACTCCATCCAGCAAACCATAAATCTGCACCGTGTAAAAAGTCTGGGGCGACAAATCACCGATACGACAGGCATATTTACCGGGCTCATAAGGAACGACCGGCAAAACCACATCCTTACCATTCCCTTTACACGATAGAAAAAACTTCGCCTGGCTATCTTTGGGCAAAGTCCAGGTAAGAAGAGCACTTCTTTGCAAAGACAGACAAGTGAGACTATCTGCCAAAGGAGCCACCTGACTTTCAACCAGATTAAAGCAGATTTGAGAATTTTGAAAACGAATATCGGTCAAGGAATAGGGTGAAGCCTCTCCGTTTTGGAACACAAAACGAGACGCATTGGTAAATTCACTCGCCCCTTTCGGAAAAAATACATAGGGTATTTTGGACAAGGATTTGGTAGAATAGGAATAATGCTCGGAGAGAAGCACTTTGGTAGAAACTCTCTCATCTGCCGGCACAATATGCCCACATTGATAATCAGGATTGGCATTAACCTCGTTGTAATGCCATCTTTCGTACGCCGTGAACACCTTGCCATAATTCTCCGACACGCCCATGGGAGTATGTGAAAAATTCATGTGATAAATCAGCAAACCCTTACCATTTATATATTTATCCCAAGACGTATTGTCGCGACACTCAAAAAGAAAAATCTCTCCTTCCTGATTGGTAGGAAGATAATAGGTCTTTCCACCGGCCGACAAAGGGGAAAGTACATGACTACCGGGAGTCAAAAGCTCCGGCTTGCCAAAATAATCCGATAGCACATAACGGTCCATCGCATTGTAATTAGGCGGGGTATTCCCTGAATTGTTATTATCCCCAGCATCCATCAAAGCCGTTGTAAACCAACATCCTGTACCACAATAGCCATTATCAGGAGCATAATCCGTATCATAGTAGTCCATCAAGCCCAACACGTGGCTGAATTCATGGCAAAAAGTACCAATGGAAGCCATCTGCGTCTGGGTTTTGGAGACCTTCTTCAATTCGGAAGTACAAGCATATCTATCCAGCAGCACATTATCAAAATAGTATTCTTTTTTAGCGCCTCCCTTGACATACCAAGTATGGGGCCAAATACTATTGTCGCCACCGCCGGACGCCTCATTCAAACCGGCATAAAAAACAAAGACATTATCGATAATGCCATCGTTGTTATCATCATATTGAGAAAACTCCACATCCTCATCCGCCGCCTGACAAGCATCAATAATCATTTCTTCCGGTCTGACGTCCTCACCATTGGAATTGGCGCCATAATAAGCTTGATTCTTGGGCAGTTCATAAGGACCGTACACATCAAATTGAAAATCCAATTTATCCCCGAATTGAGCCTTAAAATAATCCTTCGCGCATCCGGTCGCCCCAAAACTATTATAGTTTTCCTGGGTCAGAAGATTCACAAAATGGGATTTTTGATAACGAAAAACGGTGTCGCTATAAGAAACCAAGATTACTAACGCTTTCTTTTTATCCGTCACGGCGGACGGACGGGTCATCTGAGCAAAAATACGGCGTTTTTGAGTTCGGAATTGTTGGAGTGAAGCCACATTGACGGACGAAGGTGCCAATGTCCACCCCTTACTTTTTCCCACTTTTAGCCCGGAACTGACTAAATTTCCCTCTTCGTCACATTGAGCATAACACCACCATCCATTTTCATCCTGAATAATGTAGCGGCCGTCCAGGGTTGCCGAAATATGGAAAAAATCATCTCCGACCGTCTTCGCTTCGAAAGAACTTCCATCCGGTTGCGTGTAGATATAACTGTCGGGAGGGGCAGGTATAGCCCAAATCTTGGCAGGCACAAAAGCCAGCAAGAGACTCACAATTAAAGAAATACGGATATGAGAAGCAAAGACACGCACAAGGTTCAGGTAAATCTTCTATGCAAAATTAGCCAAAAATGCATTAAAAACAAAAACAGAGAACGCCGGACTTCACAGCCAGACGTTCTCTTATTTAAGCGTGTACTAAAACCTAAACCAATTATTAGATGCAGGTTTTAGTCGAAATGTTGCAAAGAATTAGAAAGAAAGTGCAATTTGAATGAAATCATCTGCACTCAAAGCAGCACCACCAATCAAACCACCGTCGATATCGGGCTGTGCGAACAATTCTTTTGCGTTAGAGGGCTTGCAGCTACCACCATAAAGAATGGTCATATCGTCAGCCACCTGTGCACCGAATTTGTCAGCAACCACTTTGCGGATATAAGCGTGGATTTCCTGTGCCTGCTCTGCGGTAGCGGTTTTACCGGTACCGATAGCCCATACGGGCTCATAAGCGATCACGATATTCTTCATATCCTCGGCGGTGAAGTTATAAAGAACGCTTTCAGTCTGGGTTTTGCAAACTTCAAAATGTTTGTCAGCCTCACGCTCCTCCAAATTCTCACCTACACAAAGGATTACTTTCAAACCGTTTGCCAACGCAATTTTGGTCTTCTCAACCAACTTAGCATCCGTCTCTCCATAATACTGACGACGCTCTGAGTGGCCGAGCAAAGTATATTCGCAGCCGGCAGACACCAACATATTGGCTGCCACCTCACCGGTGTAAGCACCTTTTTCTTTGTCTGCACAGTTCTCGGCAGAAAGGCTTACAGCTGTACCCTCAAGCACCTGAGCTACAGGATAAAGATGGGTAAAGGGAGTCGCTACGATCAATTTTACATCAGAGGGAACTTCTGCGCTTTTGGCAACAACGGCCTTTGCGAGTTCGATACCTTCGGGAATGGTTGTATTCATTTTCCAGTTTCCCGCTACAATGTTTTTTCTCATAAGTATAGATTTTATAATTAATGACTTTCAAAAGCCCGCAAATATACCCATTTTTTTTGGTTTCGCCGATTAAAATTCACATCTTTGTATCTGTTTTATGAATTAAGAGACAGAGATTGATGAACAATTTTGTAGAAGAGCTCAAATGGAGAGGGATGATACAGGATATCATGCCCGGAACCGAAGAAAAATTGATGGAAGGTCCTCAAGCTGCCTATGTGGGTATTGACCCGACTGCCGACTCATTGCATATCGGACACATGGTCAGCATCATGATACTTAAACATTTCCAGAAATGCGGTCACAAGCCCATCGCGTTGGTGGGTGGTGCCACGGGTATGATTGGAGACCCCTCCATGAAATCCCAGGAAAGAAATCTGTTGGATGAGGCGACCTTGGATCACAATGTAGCCGGTATCAAGGCACAACTTTCTAAATTTTTGGACTTTGACGCCGATGCGCCCAACTGCGCCGAATTGGTAAACAACTACAGTTGGATGAAAGACTATAGTTTCCTGAATTTCATCCGCGATATCGGAAAACACATTACCGTCAATTATATGATGGCAAAAGACTCGGTGAAGAAGCGTCTGTCAAGAGATTCTTCCGAGGGTATGTCATTCACTGAATTCAGCTACCAGTTGTTGCAAGGATACGATTTCCTTTATTTGTTCGAGCACAAGAACTGCGTGCTGCAGATGGGAGGAAGCGACCAATGGGGCAATATCACCACCGGTTCCGAACTCATCCGCAGAATGACTGGTAAAGAGGCGTTTGCCCTCACCTGCCCGCTGATTCGCAAAGCAGACGGCACCAAATTCGGTAAGACCGAGAAAGGCAACATCTGGTTGGACCCTGAAAAGACCTCCCCTTACGAATTTTACCAATTCTGGCTCAACGTCAGCGACGAAGATGCCGATCGCTACATCAAGATTTTCACCATGCTCAGCCGTGAGGAAATCGAAGCAGCCATCGCCAACCATCAGCAGGCACCGGAAAGACGCGAATTGCAGAAATTGCTTGCCCGCGAAATCACCATCATGGTACACGGCGAGGCCGAATACAACAATGCCGTAGCCGCTTCAGAAATTCTCTTTGGCAAAGCCACTTCCGAGACCTTGAAAGCCTTGGATGAAAAAACTTTCCTGGCTGTGTTCGATGGCGTTCCTTCTTTCGATTTGCCCAAAGCAGAGCTTCCCATCAATATTTTGGACTTCCTGGCCGTCAAGACCAACATCCTTCCGTCCAAAGGAGAAGCCCGTAAAATGGTAAGCGGCGGCGGCGTCAGCATCAACAAGGAAAAAGTGAGCGACATTACAGCCAACATTGACGAAAGCCACATCCTGGATGAGAAATATATTCTGGTACAGAAAGGCAAGAAAAACTACTTCTTAATCCACGTGAAATAATGGAAGAGAAAGAAAGCACACGCCAGCGAAAAGTCGCAAGAGAAATTGAAAAAGTGCTCGCTGAAGCCATCCGGGCAAAGGGCATGGCCTTTTTTGGTGGAGCATTGGTCAGTGTCAGTGGCGTCAAGATATCCCCTGATTTGTCTGTAGCCCGTGCCTATTTAAGCGTGTTTCCCTCTGAAAAGACGGACGCCGTCATGGCGACCATAGAGGAAAATGCCAAAGCCTTCCGAGGCGAATTGGGAAGCAAAATGGGTAAACAACTCCGCATTATCCCTGAAATATCTTTCTTTGTGGATAATTCGTTGGATTACGTTGCCCACATCGATCAGCTGCTTAAAAAATGAAATTCCCTCTCTTCATTGCCGGCAGGTATCTTTTTGCCCGAAAATCACACAATGTCATCAACATCATTTCGGCGATAAGTGCTGCCGGGATGGCTATAGGGACAGCCGCCCTCATTATTATATTATCTGTTTACAATGGATTTGACGGTCTGGTCCGCAATTCCATGAATACGTTAGACCCGGATTATTTGATATGCGCCCGGGAAGGCAAAGTCTTCAAGATAGAAGATCACAAGGAAGCCTTTGACAAACTCTATGAGATAGAGGAAATTTCTTCCATCTGCACCCTATTGGAAGAAAGTGTTTTTGTCAATTATGACAACAGACAAGCGGCCGTTCGAGCCATGGGCGTGGATGCCGTTTTTGAAGAAGAAACCCGCTTGCGCGACCACATCCGTTCCGGACAATTCCGTCTGCATCGAGGCGATATTCCCGAGGTGTGTGTAGGGGCCGGTCTTGCCCATAAGTTAGGCTTGAATCCCCGTTTTGTCACGCCCCTTGAAATCTATTATCCCTCACGCACACGCAAGCCGTCAATGGCGAACCCGCTCAATACACTTAACTACGCAAAGGTCTATCCCACAGGAACTTTCTCCGTCAACAACGACATAGACCAACAATATATCGTTCTCCCCATTGAGAAGATGCGCGAATTGTTAGAGTACGAGTCGGAGGTTTCTGCCGTACAAGTCCGTCTCGGATTTTGGGCCGAAAATCAAAACATCGAGAAAAAAATCAGCCAGATTGTGGGAGAGGACTTTATTGTCAAAGACCGTTATCGCCAGAATGAAAATCTCTATAAGATGATGAAATATGAAAAAATCAGTATTTGGCTGATTCTGGTTTTCATCATCATTATTATCGCATTCAACATCTTCGGCAGCCTCTCCATGCTCATTATTGAGAAAAAGAACGACATCCGCACCCTTCAATTTTTAGGTATGCCTCAGCGCTCCGTCCGCAATATCTTTGTCTTGGAAGGCTGGTTGATTTCTCTGTTGGGATTGGGCGTCGGATTGCTGATAGGTATAGGATTCGCCTTACTTCAGCAACAATTCGGCTTCATCAAGATGCCTGGGGCCTTTATGGTCAGCGCCTACCCCATCGTCATCCAGGGAATGGATATCCTTGTCACCGCCCTGTCCGTGGCCGTGGTCGGTTACTTCATCGCCTGGCTGCCCTCGCGTGCCTCTCTTTGACGGCGGGTCAATTCCTTTTGATACTCTCTCGCCAACTTCTGATGCTCGGCAAAAGAAGTCGTAAAGCGATTGGTGCCATCGAAAGCCGGATTGGCGCTAAAATAAAGGTAATTTCCCTCTGCCGGATTCAACACCGCTTCTATGCAAGCCTTGGGAGGCACACAAATCGGTCCCGGAGGTAAACCGGCGTGAAGATAGGTGTTATAGGGAGACTCGGTCTTCAGATGAGACTTCAGCACACGGCGTATGCGATAGTCATATAGGTAGCAAATCGTAGGACAAGCCTGCAACTTCATACGCTTTTTCAAACGATTCAGATACACCCTTGCCACATAGGGATATTCCTCTTTTCGATAGGTTTCCCCGGCCACAATGGAAGCCAAAACAGACACTTGCAAAGGTGTAAGTCCTTGCTTTTGGGCTTTCGCCACCCTCTTTTCATTCCAATAGGCCTCGTACTCTACATAAAAACGTCTGAAAATCTCATAGACGGTTGCATTCCAATACATTTCATAAGTATCGGGCAATATCATACTGAAAACATTGTCCGGGCGGAAACCGAATTGCGCCAAAAATGCTTCATCTTCCAAGGCCTGATAGATTTCAATGGAGTCCACCATCATCTGGGCCGATATTTTGGCAGCCACATCTTCTTTGGTACGCATCAGGCCGGAAAGCACCAGACGACAGGGTTTCTGCCAGCCGCGTTTAATCATGCGTGCCACCTCTATACTGGAATGACCTTTTTTGATTTCATAACGTCCCACGCGGATGCGATGCGCCAAATCCTCTTTACGGAAAGCTCTCTCCAGACTATGCATATTGACACAATGCGTATCGGCACGGAATTTCGCTAAAAGCTGGTCTGCCGTCGTCGTATCAGACACAAAAATCACTACGTCTGAACGGAAATTGGACATTTTATTATCCCGGATATACAAGCCGAACCATACGGAAAAGACAGCGAACAGCAACAAGCCAACGCCGAAAGCCAATTTTATCCATCGGGGATAAGTTCGTTTTTTTCTTCCCATAGTAAGTTGTTTTTAGCGTCTCTATCTGAGTTTCAATACATCTCCCTCTGTCAGGAAATAATTTTCGTTGAGACCATTGCGTTTCATCAGACTGGCCATGGTAATACCATAGCGCTGTGAAATCGCCCAGAGACTTTCATCGGGTGAATTGACGACATACTTATCCAAGCCGCGTGCCGTTGCTTTCCTTTTGGCTTGGACATAGACCACTTCGCCGGGAAGCGGTTCACGCAAGCCGGGCTTCACATCATTGAAACGATATATTTCAGCGCGGAATAAATTGAAATCCTCGGCTATGCTTTCATACGTTTCCCCCTCCTGTGCATAGACAAAAGGGACACGATTCTTGGTATAAATCGGACGTTGTAAGGAGAAGGTAAATTCACCTTGGGCGTCATTCATGATTTCCGCTTCCTCCAATTTCAAAGGTGATTCAGGAATCGACAATTCCTCTCCTTTTCCCTCGCGCTTATCCTCCTTGCGAAGTTTGGCGGCAGATTTTCCCTCGGGTTTCATAGAATCAAAACGCATCAGGTTATAATTCTCAATCAAGCGAATCAACTTGGTGGCATAAGCAGGATCGGTCGCATAACCCGCCTTTTTAAGCCCCGCAGCCCAACTGCGATAGTCCTTGATATCATAATCAAAGAGGAATTTATATCGGTCGCGATAACGGATAAAATCCGAATGGTCACGATAGGACTCTTCGGCGTGTTTGTATTTACGGAAACATTCTCCTTTTTTATCATCGTCATAAAAGACACTTTCCCCTTTCCAATCCCGGTGACATTTGATACCGAAGTGATTGTTACCCTGGGTAGAAAGATAGGAACGCCCTGCATCGGACTCCAAAAGGCCTTGCGCCAAGGTAATACTTGCCGGAATACCGCTACGGTACATTTCTTCAATGGCCGTTTGGGAAAACTGTTGAATATAAGCCTCATGAGGCTTTTGTGCAGAAAGTGACAGACAAAGTGTCAAAAAGAGAAAGAAAAACTTTTTCATTTTCAAATTTCGTAACTTTCTAATTCTTTTGCAAGAACTGTATGAGGAAAAACAGCCTGCGCCTGTGACAAAAAAATCTGATGGTCGGGATATTTGGAAGAAAAATGACCTATCATCAAACGCTCTGCACCGGCCTCCTTGGCACATTGTGCTGCCTGGGAAGCAGTCGCATGGAAACGCATCTGGGCCTTTTCAGCCATTTCTTCAGGATAGGTCGCTTCGTGATAGAGCAGGTTCACTCCTTTCACCCAAGAGGCCAGCTCTGGAAAATAACGGGTATCACTGCAATAAGCATAAGAGCGAGGCTCATAAGGATAATAAGTAAACTCCTCATTGGGCAGATAAAGCTCTTCATCCGTCCCTGATTGAGGACAATACTCATTTTCCATACAAGGCTCTACCAAAGGACCGGCCTTTCGTACAAGGTCCTCTCCGCGCTTAAGGGCAGCAATCTCAGATATACTTAAATGGTAAGTTTCAATTTTATCCTTCTTCACATTGAGTCCCGGCTGCTGCTGGGAAAACAAATAGCCATAACAAGGAACTCTATGTTGCAAAGGAAACGCCTGTACCTTCATATAAGGGCTGTCATAAATGACTTTGACTCCCTCATGCTCCAATGACACAAAATCAATGGAAAAATTCACACCCTCTCCGTAATATGTGCGGATAAAATCCAGCATGGGAGCAAAAGAAGAAGGTGCATAAATCGTCAATGCCTGGGTGCGCCCGAGCATAGACATCGTGGACAAGAGTCCGAAAATGCCGAAGACATGATCCCCGTGAGTATGAGAAAGGAAAATGGCTTCGATTTTCAAAAATGACACGCCTGCTTTACGCAATTGCATCTGGGTAGCTTCCCCACAATCAATCAAAAACAAGCGCCCTTGTACGGACAGTACCTGGGCGCTTGGATATTTATTGGCCATCGGCAAGGCCGAAGCCGTGCCGAGGACCGTTACAGCGAAATTATTCACCTTTCTCAAGTTTCTCCTTCAATGCAGCAAGTGCGTCGATGTCGCCAAGAGTCGTCTTCTCGACATTGGAGTTAATCATCTTCACAGCCTTGTTGGTTGCAGCAGACTCAGAAGCAGCTTTCTCGGCTTTCTTCTCAGGTGAAGCGTAAGTCTTCACGTGTGAGAGAACAACCACTTTGTTCTGTTTCTTCAAGCTTACTACTTTGAAAGCAACGGTCTCACCGGCAGCTGCGGTAGTACCATCTTCTTTCACGAGGTCTTTGGCTGAGCAAGTACCATCGATGCCTTCGAGCTGAACTTTGGCATTGCCTTTCTCGTCAATTGACTCGATAACAGCCTCAATCTGTGCACCTACAGTATATTTAGCCTCGATCTCATCCCAAGGGTTAGGAAGAAGCTGTTTGTGACCCAAAGAAAGTTTGCGGTTAGCCTCGTCGATGTCAAGAATGATAACCTCAATCTTCTCACCTACTTTTACAAGCTCTGAAGGATGGGTAGGTTTGTTCCAAGAAAGGTCGCCGGGACGGAGAAGACCCTCAACACCCTCTTCCAACTCTGCAAATACACCGAAGTTGGTTACATTGCGAACCAAAGCCTCATATTTGGCACCTACAGGGTATTTCTCACGGATAGAATCCCAAGGGTTAGGAGTCAACTGTTTGATACCCAAAGACATCTTCTTCTCATCGCGATCGAGAGTAAGAACCTGAGCCTCAACCTCATCACCTACTTTCAAGAAGTCCTGTGCAATGCGCAAACGAGGTGACCAGCTCATTTCTGAAACGTGGATCAAACCTTCTACGCCGGGCTCAATCTCGATGAATGCACCGTAGTCAGCAATCAAAACAACTTTACCTTTTACTTTGTCACCTACTTTCAAATCGGGATCGAGAGCGGTCCAAGGGTGAGGAGTAAGCTGTTTCAAGCCGAGAGCAATGCGTTTTTTGGTCTCGTCGAAGTTAAGGATAACCACGTTGATCTTCTCATCCAAAGTAACCACTTCTTCAGGATGATTTACGCGGCCCCAAGACAAGTCAGTGATGTGGATCAATCCGTCTACGCCACCAAGGTCAACGAATACGCCGTAGTTGGTGATGTTCTTAACGGTACCCTCAAGAACCTGACCTTTATCCAATTTGCTGATGATTTCGCTCTTCTGAGCTTCGAGTTCAGCCTCGATAAGTGCTTTGTGTGAAACAACCACATTGTGGAACTCAGGATTGATTTTAACAATCTTGAAGTCCATGGTTGTATCTACAAACTGGTCGTAGTCGCGGATAGGTTTCACGTCAATCTGGCTACCAGGCAAGAAGGCCTCGATACCAAATACATCCACGATCATACCACCTTTCGTGCGGGTCTTAACGTATCCTTTAACGATTTCGTCTTTGTTGAATGCGTCATTAACCATATCCCAAGAACGAAGCTGACGGGCTTTCTTGTGAGAAAGAATCAACTGACCTTTCTTGTCCTCAGTGCTTTCTACAAACACCTCTACTTTGTCACCAACGGCCAACTCAGGGTTGTAACGAAACTCAGGAGCCATAATGACACCCTCGCTCTTGTAGCCGATGTTCACAACAATCTCTCTTTTAGAGATAGCCGAAACAACACCTTCTACCACTTCGCCGGCATTGATGTTAGAAAGAGTCTGGGCGTACTGTGCCTCTACAGCGCTGCGGTCGCCACCATAGACATCTTCGTTCTCGAAGGCATCCCAATCAAACTCCTCAGGAGCGACTGATTTGTTGGAAATCACCTTCGCGGGTTCTTCTACTGCGGGTGTGGCCTCTACTACAGGAGCCTCCTCGACATTTGTTTTCATTTCTTCCATAATTTTTCAAAATAAATTAGTGGGTTTAACATTATCTCTGTGCTTTGCTCACCTGCAACAAGTGACGCTAAAAGCGCGCAAAGATAAGAAAAATTTTTCAGTTTCAACACCTTAACTTCGTTATTTTGCTTATTACAAAACATTTCCTACTTTTGTATGATTTTTTATTGCGACCATTATGCACATTGCGATTGCGGGGAACATAGGTAGTGGAAAAACAACCTTGACAAAGATGCTGGCTGCTCATTACGGCTGGGTTCCCAAGTTTGAATCTGTGGATTACAACCCCTACCTCACCGACTTCTATAACGATATGGAACGTTGGTCTTTCAACATTCAGATTTACTTCCTCAACAAGCGTTTCAAGGATGTATTGGATATTTCCCAAAGCAGCGATTTCATTGTACAGGACCGCACTATTTTTGAGGACGCCCGTATTTTCGCCCCCAACCTGCACGAAATGGGACTGATGAGCAGTCGAGATTTTGAATGTTACGGCGAACTGTTCGACCAAATGATGAGTCTGGTAAAAGCGCCCGATTTGCTCATTTACCTCCGCTCCTCCATCCCCAACCTGATTGCACAGATTCAAAAACGGGGACGCGAATTTGAAAAAAACATACGTATCGACTATCTGAAAGGACTCAACCAGCGTTATGAAGAATGGATTGAAAGCTACCCCGACCGTCTTCTCGTCATCGATGTAGATGAATGCCGTTTTGAAGACAAAGCGGAGGATTTCGCCCGCTTATGCGCCCAGATAGAAGAAAATATTAAAACCAGATAACAACTATGGACAACAAAAAAATTACGATTATCGACTTTTTCGAGCAATGTGTGGATAAGTATGCCGATAATGTATTCCTAAAGGAGAAAAATTCCGGAACCTGGACAGAAACAACATATAAAAGAACGCAACAAGAAGCCCGTAAAATCGGAGCCGGACTCATTTCAATCGGAGTTGAAAAAGGCGACAAAATCGTCATGTTTTCCGAGGGAAGAAATTTATGGATTCTGTCTGAATTGGGAATGTTCTATGCAGGCGCCGTGAATGTCCCCATTTCTTTTAAAATTGAAGAAGCGGAAGATTTGATTTTTAAAATCAATCACTCGGAATCCCGCTATATCATTGTATCGAAAAACCAGCTGCATAAAATACGCCCCCTGAAAGATCGCATTCCCAACATCAAGAAAATCATTGTCATGGACCATGATATTCCTTTGGAGGAGGATGAAATGCCGATATCACACCTGACGGCATTGGGCGATATGTATTTAAGCAAAAAGCCGGACGCTTTGAAAGAGCGATGGAGCAGCATCACTCCGTCTGACTACGCGACCATCAGCTACACCTCCGGTACGACCGCAGACCCCAAAGGCGTGCTGCTGACCCACAACAATTATGTGGTTGACACCATCAGCACTCGCAATTCCGTCATCTTTGATAGCACGGATACCATGCTGATAATCTTGCCTTTGGATCACTGTTTCGCCCACGTTGCCGGTATGTATCTGGTGATGTCCCGAGGCGCGTCCCTGGCGACGGTCCCTTTTGGAAAATCCCCTCGCGAGATGCTGCGTAACATCCCGGCCACCATCAAAGAAATCAGACCTCACGTCATGCTCGTGGTGCCCGCCCTGCTGAAGAATTTCAAAAAAAGCATTGAGGCATCCCTCAAAGAAAAAAGCGACGCAGCACGCTGGTTTATCCACTATGCCTTCCAATTTGCCGCCCTATATAATAAGGACTGGTACAACCGCGGTGGATTCCTCAAATGCTGGATGCGTCCCTTCCTTTTCCTGCACGACCGCATTCTCTTTAAGAAATTGAGACTCAAAGCATTCGGAGGACGCATGAAATATTTTATCGGAGGAGCCGCTATGTTTGATGTGGACATGCAGCGCTTCTTTGGCGCGATGGGTATCCCGGTTTATCAAGGCTATGGTTTGTCCGAAGCCACCCCGGTTGTCTCCACCAACAACGCACGACAGAATATCCAAGGCTCTTGCGGTCATATTCTGGACTGTATGGAAGTAAAAATCTGCGACAGCGAAGGGGCCAGCCTGCCCGTCGGAGAGATTGGTGAAATCGTTGTCAAGGGCGAAAATGTGATGGCAGGATATTGGAAAAATCCCAGCGCCACCGAGAAAGTCATTGATAAAGAAGGTTGGCTGCATACCGGCGACATGGGATACCAATGGCCCGGCGACCCCGGCGTCATTTACGTACTGGGCCGCTTCAAATCCTTGCTCATCAGTGAAGATGGAGAAAAATTCTCCCCCGAATTGATTGAAGAGACCTTGGTGGGAAAATCTCCTTATATCGAATCAGCTTTGATGTTCAACAACCAAAAGCCCTACACCATTGCATTGATTGTACCGGAGAAAAAGGCGTTGACTGACTATGTCAAAACCCACTACCCCAAATTAGATCCCAACGGTGACGAGGCGAAAATCAAAATGCTCGAAAAGATACAGAGTGAAGTTGATATGTTCCGAAAAGGACGCTCCGAAGAGGGATTGTTTCCTCAAAAATGGTTGCCCGCAGCCATCTGCATCCTGCCGGAAGGCTTCACCGAGCAAAATGGTATGCTGAACACCACCTCCAAAGTGGTGAGAGGCAAGGTTGAAAAAGCGTATGAAGAAAAGATGAATTACGCCTACACCGTAGAAGGGAAGAATATTGTCAATGCAATGAATCTCAGCTCTTTATAGAGACTTGCCGTAAACACGTCTTCTTTTGTGCTGGACGTGGGTAAAGTAAGTCCAGAGATTCTGCACATCTATATTATGCTCCCACTCGGGATTGGACTCCGCTATCTTGAATCCCTTTTTCTTCAGTTTCGGGAACAAATCACTGACGATAAGAGCCGGGAGACCTTGTTTTTGCAAGTCTTTGCGAACGGCTATAATCAACATATCCACCACCTCAACGTCTTTGCTCTTCAAAGCACGACGGATGTGCCACCAGCCACGAGGCAGAAGATAGCCCTTGGACTGCTGCAAAGCCTTGCTCAAACTTGGAATCATCAAGCCAAAACCTGCGATTTCGCCCACATCATCCACAATGAATGAGGCTAAATCCAAATTGGTATGATTGACATAATAATCCACATACTGTTTGATTTGTCCTTCTGACAAACGGGAGAAACCGTATAATTCGGAATAGGTATTATTAATCAGATTGAAAAGTTTGTGTCCGACATTGAATCGCTTGATTTCGCGACGCGTATAATGACGGGAAGTCAAATGATGCTTTTCCATCAAGAGTTTGGACATGCGATCGTAACGCTCGGGGAGTTCATCCGGCAACTCTATCTTATATTCCACCCAATCACTTTGCTTGGTAAAGCCCAAAGCCTCCAAATGCTCCTTATAATAAGGATGGTTGTAAATCGTCGCCGCAGTACCCAGCTGGTCAAAGCCCTCTACCAACATACCTTCGGGGTCAAAATCGGTAAAGCCCATCGGACCTTCAATAAAATCACAACCGCGTTCACGTCCCCAATCAGCGACAGTGGAAATCAAGGCAGAAGACACCTCGGGATCATCAATAAAATCAATCCAGCCAAAACGCACGCTGTTTCGCTGCCATGCTTCAATGGCGCGGGGATTATAAATGGCAGCTACGCGACCGACCACTTTGCCATCTTTGAGCGCGAGGAAATAATCGGCATCACAAAACTCAAAGGAAGCATTGATGTCTTTATCCAGCGCGTGCATCTGCTTCACAACCAAAGTCGGGACGTAGTAGGGATTGCCTTTATAAAGTTCGTTGGGAAATTCCGCAAAACGCTTCAAACCAGCTCTATTGCAAATTCTTTCAATGGTAATCATGGCGGTTACTATAAAAATAAAAGTGTCGCGCTCTTATGAACGCGACACAAATATAAGCAATTTGAAATAAATTTATTCTTTCGTCAAAAATTATTTCATGATAACTCTTGCCATTTCGCAAACTTTGTTGGAGTAACCCCACTCGTTGTCATACCAAGAAACAACTTTAGCGAAGTTGCTGTCGAGGCTGATACCAGCTTTTGCGTCGTAGATAGAGGTGTTAGAGCAGCCACGGAAGTCAGTTGAAACAACTGCATCCTCAGTGTAGCCAAGGATACCTTTGAGCTCGCCGTTAGCAGCCTCTTTCATAGCAGCGTTGATTTCTGCCATGGTAGCCTCTTTCTCAAGAACTACAGTAAGGTCAACAACAGAAACGTCTGAAGTAGGTACGCGGAAAGCCATACCAGTAAGTTTGCCGTTGAGAACAGGAAGAACTTTACCTACAGCCTTAGCAGCACCGGTAGATGAAGGGATGATGTTCTCGAGGATACCACGACCACCTCT